>Ga0307470_10000015_pt1 | contig 132584 bp, 127 predicted proteins | sample atmos_gasesAM3C__FD_204565 | JGI IMG/M metagenome (GOLD analysis project Ga0307470, IMG submission 204565) | Hardwood forest soil microbial communities from Morgan-Monroe State Forest, Indiana, United States - atmos_gasesAM3C_05 | ecosystem: Environmental > Terrestrial > Soil > Temperate... | reverse complement strand
GCGTATAGCAAAGTCACGCAAAGTGGTCTGCGATGCGGACGCTGAACGTACCGTCGATCGCCCGATGCCAGGCACACGTGTTCTTCCCGGAATTGCCTGAGTCTGCGCTTTCCACAACTTCTCCCTTCTCTGCTTAGACGAATCAGCGTGGGCAGAGGTTACTGGACGTAAATAATCCGGGCATAGTGCTCGGCGATGCGGATGTGTCAACGCCGTCATCGGTCAAGTGAAATTACCTTGTTTTAAGGCGATCTCACGATCTTTTAAGGTAAATCACCTTATTTTTGAGTGATGTCGCGATCTTTTAAGGTAAATCACCTTGTTTTAAGGTGATGTCGCGATCTTTTAAGGTAAATCACCTTGTCTTCAAGGCAATCCCACCAACGTCTGCGTGGAATCGTCATCTTTCGAGGACAATCTCGCGTTCACGATGGCGGGTTCACCAGGAGTCATATGGAAACCAGCCAGATCGTGACGATTTCACAAACGACGCCTCGCGAGGGCGCGTCACGACAACGATCCTTCTCCGCGGTGAGCTCGCGAAGGCTGTTGTCTCTTTTCCGAGATGATCGCTTCGAGAAGAGCCGACCCTAAAGCCGCAGACGCCGCACTCTGGCATCGGTGAAGTCCCGCAGCAAGTCGTGCACCGAGACGCCCAAGGCCAGGCTGAGACGCACGATGACTCCGAGTCCCGGAGCCTTAGCCCGCGTTCCATCTCGCCCACGAAGTTCGTGCTCGCACCGGTCATTTCGGCGAAGCGCTCCTGTGACAACCCATGCTCCTGACGAACTTCACGGAGGGTCGATCCGAAAAGCGCGGCGACGGTCTGCACCGTTAGTATTCCACGCTAAAGTTGTGGCATGATGCCACCATCTTAAGTTGTGGTATCGCGGTCGAGCCATGACTGAGCGAAGTTCAAACATGGAGAACGTAATCCGGTTTGGCGCCCATGAGGATCTGCTCGGAAGGGACACGATCGAGCTCCCGCGGTTCCTAGCGCGGGCATTCGAGGAACAAGTCGCGAAGGCGAACGCCGGCGCGCCGGAAGAAGAGCAGGTGAGCCTGAGCGACTACCTGGAACTCCACCTGGCGGAACACCTGTCAGTCTCCGACGTGTGTCTCCGCTGTGTGCGTTGCGGTTGCGTCGGCGATGCAATCGATCGACGAAACTGAATGAAGTGTCCTGCCTCCGATCGCTCAATTTAGCCTTTCGGACTAGACCAGGCGGCCCGCTGGCGTGAAAGGTTGCGGAGCTCGCCGCCACTCCCCATGTGAATCACTGGAACTCAATGGGCAGCGGTGGTGGCGGATCCGTCAACTTGGCGCTGCACCCGTTCTTCACGCAGCAGGCGGGTTTGATGTCATGCATTTCAAAGAGAGTGCAGAGCGTGTCGTGGTGAATACTTCCCGCTTCCTGTGAGTCGGCAATGACAATGCCGTCGGCCATTTCAATCATCGTTGGTGCGTCCCCCTTGAACATCCGGTTCATCTGGCCGCGGACGATGAGATAGTCCGCGTCATCGGGCTTATTAGCCAAAAGCTGAAAGATCGCGAAGAGTACGCCGGACCAGATCTCACCATTCTTGTGAGGATCGGCCGCATACGCTCCGTCAAACGTTGAATGTGACGGTTTCTTCGTGTATGTGCGGAAACATGCCTGATTGGCGCTACCCCACTCGGCAAAGCAGTCGATGTTAAACGTGCTCGCCATCGTAGCGGCGTAAGAAGAGGTCAACGCCCAATAATCGCAGAACCCTTCGGCGACGGATGTTGCCTCGGACAGAGGATGCTGGGCTGTCCGATTAATATCGAAACGTCCCTTGCTATTCTGAGACAACAACGCATGACCGTATTCGTGCGCGATCACGTCAGCATCCTCTGCCGCATAAACGCCGTTTGTCATTGAAAACCAGAGATAGCCCGGATCGGGGTCGCGGTGGATGTAGCCGGCTGTGAGCTCCGCGCTGCTCGCCTGGACGTAAACATCCGCTTCGAGCGGCTTCTGTACGAGCTCGCCTAGGCCTATGTTCTCGACATGCCGCTGCATTCGGTCGACGTGCACGTATGTCATCGCCGCGGGCAGATTACTGTCGCCACGGTCGAAGAGGAACTCCGGCGGGGTACTTCCGTTTTGCGACTTGCGCGGCGGCTGATCATCCGGCTTGTCCAGATTGACGATCCGGATGTACGGACCGGAGAGGATGTAGTAGCCATTCACCGCGTCGGCGAGGTCGTGAAGATCGGCAAGGACGTACGCGAATGAAGTCGGCGTCACATCCTGAGGCTTCAGCGCGGCTTTGTTGAGCGCATTGGCTGGATTCGGGTCGAAGATGCGTGCTTTGCCCTCGACGTTGCGCGGCATGAGGTCGCGGCTCAGGACGATTAATTTATCGAGATTGTCGCTGGCCGTACTCACATCAACCGCGTATTCACGCATCGCAAGACGTGTCATGCCATCGTTCGCATACGCCGTGACAACGACGTAATAGACCCTATGCACCCGTTCCTGAGCGGCGAGAAGCTTTGTCTCTACGGAACCAACGGCTGTGATAAACCGGTCATCAAGGCGATCGCGCAGATCGTGGTGGAGCGCACGCCTGGCCACGGCGCGTGCCTGCTTTGCCGTACGCCGCACGGGAGGCAGCGATTGTTGGGGCACATCGTTCAGGATGGCGTCGTAGAGTCCGCTAGGGCCGTGAAGCGTGATGAGGACATAGGCATTCGCGATTGGTTTCGTCCCGATCCGTTGCTGCCAGAGATATTCGCGCCGATCACCGGATCTCGTGATCGCGGCCGATGCGAAAGAGCTCACTGGCAATGCGCGGAAGCTGGCAAACCGATTGAAGAGCTCCGAGGCCACTATGTCGGGATTGTTCACCTCGTCAGTTGGGCGACCGGTGAGCGACGCGATCTGATTGCCATCCGGAGTGAAGTCGAACGTCCAATGCGCGCCGAAATCATGAAGGAACTCCTTGGCCAGCGGAACAACGGCGGGATCAAGAGCTGCTGCCGTGCGCGACATCGCGAACGGCAGCAGGATCGTTACGAGCAAGAGGCGTATACGCGGCATGGATCACCTCACGGCAGCGAGTCCGGCCCGCATTCGACGGTTCCGCCGACACCTCCCCCACACTTGTCACCTCTGGTTGCCGTGGCAATCGGCACGCCGAGGAATCGGCTGACTGCGCCGTAGTACAGGTCAAAATGCGGCAGGTAGGCCATTGCTGTAGGCTTGAAGAAATCATCCTCGACCACGTTGGCGAGAACGATCTCGATTCTGCCGTTGTAAGGAACGAAGTGTGCGATCTCCACCCATTGGTCAGGGTCGTTGCTTTGTTTCTTGAATTGCCGCCCATACAGCGTGAAGACCGGAGTGCTGGCGTCGAGCGCAGCCATGAAGGTGTACTGAAGCTCTGTAGCGACCGCCTGCGTCTGTTTCGTGTTGCCGTTGACGGCGAAGACGAACTTGTCGCCACCCGGTTGTGCGTCGAGTGCGCCATCGACGATCTCCATCCGTGTCACCACGTCAGCTGGACTCGGGTCTTTCTTCGAATAAGCACTCTTCACGTTGAACGAGACGCCCGAAACCCTCGATAGCCGCGGCAGCCAATATAGCGACCGGCGCTTCGCGTATGGAGGAACTGGACATTCCGCTGGTTTCCCATTGGCATCTTTGTCGGTCTCGTCGAAATCGAGAGTGTTCTGCAGATAGATGTTCGACTTAACGAGATCGAGCTCCAACCCGGGCGTGAGCTCGGTATATAAATATGTGACGGTGCTCCCGTCCGGAAGTGTCTGCACGCGCTGCTTGCCTAATCCGTAAGGCTTATAGTCGGCTGTCGCCAAAAGCAATGGCGCGTGACGCGGGTTCGCCGCCGTGAGGTTCGGCACAACGAGCAGCCGGGTCTTGTCCCCCTTGTTACCGACAAGATGCACGATGCCGCTGATGCGCAGTGTCACTGGGTAATTGGTCGTCGACCCAAGAGGCTTCGCGGCTACCGGCTTGACCTCGTGGGGCTGGTGTGACGAGTGCGAGTCGGGGCAACATGCAACCAGGGCGATCGTCGTGAATGTCGTGAGCAGGAATCGTGACGTCATGTGTTCTCCTTTTCTCTGTCGAACATCACCGCGAGGTGTAGAGCTGGAACGTGGCCCAGCTCGCGGGATTGCTGAATTCGTGCGACGCGATTGCCGCGCGCTGCGCCTGGCGAAGAGCGGCCGCCGAGCCGGTGCCTGTGGAAAGCGCCTCGTAGAAACGTGAGAAGAACTCGGCGGAGGCGTCATCGTCGACGGCCCAGAGGCTTCCGACGACCCGTGGCACTCCGGCCGCGATGAAGCTTCGGGCGAAGCCGAGAAGACCCGTGCCGACGAGCCGGCCGCGGGCCGTATCGCAAGCAGCAAGCACGATGAGGCGGGTCTTCGGAAATCGCCGCGCGGCAATCTCCCACGCGTAAAGCGCGCCGTTCTCGCGGCCGGAGACCGGTGCACAGCGAAGTGTTGCAAGGCGCGGTTGACGCTCGTTGGCCTCGGCGTGGCCAGCAAAATGTAAGACGTCGAATTCCCCCGCTGATTCGAGGAGGTGATCGGCAGTTGCGTCGGCACCCGTCAAGATCCGTGACTCCTCGAACTGCCGCGCGGCGCGTTTGCCTTCGCGAATGACGGACCTTAGTGGCCGTAACTCGCTGCCGGGGTCGGGAGACGCCGCTACGAGGATTGAGCGATACGGGCGCTCGCGCGGGGCGGCGGCGTTGCAGCCGAGTGCGATCGTCAACTGATGTCGCTCCACGAGATAGTGATGCCCGACTCGGTCATAGAGCGCCGCAAATGGAACACGATGCAGCGGTCCGTCGGGTGCGATAACGATCTCTTTTTCGTCCGGTACCGACTCGAAGGGTAGGCGGACGAGCAGGTCGTAGAGAGCCGCGCTGGAGGCAGTACATTCCTCGCTGCCGGAACACTTCCTGATGCTGTCGACGGTACGAGTGACCGCTGCATCGACTTCGGCTCGATCGACCGCCGTTTCGAACAAGCGCGTATGACCGCCCATCGTTCGCCAGATCAGAAGGACGTTCGGAAGAACGTAGTACTCGATGAGCGCGCCGTCGGAGACGAGCGAAACAGCAGCGGGACGTTCCGATTCGGCGGCGGTCATCACCGGACCGAGTGCCAGGAGTCCGAGCTTTCGCGCCCGCCGTATGACCGCCAGCGCCTCGCTGCCGCGCTGCTCGGAGACGAGGAGTTGGACCAAATCGTCGTAGAGGGCACGCCCGGTATCGGTGAATGTGCTCCGTTCCTCATCGTTGGCGAGTTTCTCACGCTGTCGTTCGATCTCCTCCAGTCCGGCGAGCAACTCCCGTTCCGCCGCCATTGGTTGGTCGAGCTTCGCCCTGGCGCGCGCGCTGAGAAGATGAAGGCGGGGTAATCGTGACCGATGGTCGAGCGCCGCCAGACGACCGCTCGCGTCTGTAAGGAATTCGACCGCCAACGCGGGATCGTCGGCGGTCAGGATCTCGCCGCGTGTGATAGCGATGTCGGCAATCAGGCGCACCGTCGTGCCATTTGGTTTGATTGGGTCCAGCAGTCCTGCGGCGCGTTCCAGTTTGCCGCGAGCGGCCCGGCTCCGCCCGGACGCGACGTCAATTCGCGCCATCGTGTACAGCGCCACGGACTCGAACTGAGGGTCATGCGCAGCTTCCGCCCGCAGCAGCATCCGCCGGGCGATCAGAGACGCGAAACTCAACTGTTGCGCTTCTGTCGCCGCCTTCGCGATATCGGAGAAAGCCACCTGCCGTCGAGTGTACGTTGCGTCACCGGAGAGCGCCTGCAAGGTGAGTAGATGGTGCATCCACGCATTTTCGGGATCACCGATGTAGCGGTACGTTTCAGCGAGCACTGCCTCGATCCCCGCGATATCGGACTGTTCGCCGGCCTGCAAGAGATGAGGACGAGCCGAGTTGTAGCAAAGAAGCGACTGATGTGGTAGGCCGCGGGCGAAATTGATGAGGCCTCTCATCCAAAGCGCCTCGCCAACAGCGAGAGGGTAGCGGCTCTCGCGGCCTTTCAACACCGCCAAAGAGTGGTCGATTAAGACGAGCGCCTCGTCATTGCCCCCGAGGTAATGGGTGATGGTCGCTCCAGATATCCATGCGCGCGCCGCCAAGGGAGAGCCAGCCGCTTCGAGCAGACGAGCCGACCGGATGAGTGCGTCGCGTGCATTGGCGTCGCGGGCGCGGCCAAATGCGCCCCGCGCATCGCTGTAGCTGGCATATGCACGCGCAGCCATTTCGACGTCTCCTCGCTGCGCCATCGCCGTCGCGTCACGCGCGGTACAGTCTCCGCCACCGCGACAAATCGCCTCGGCTATGAAAGCCGCCTGAGAAAGCGACGCACGTGCTTTCTGCTCATCTGACGCCAGTACTTGCCTCCCCCACGCTCCGAGCAACTCCTCTTCGACGGCGCTGCGCGCCTGTTGCCTAGCTTCACGAGCGAGCACATTCACTCGATCCGTGTCGCTGCGCACCGCGGCATCAAGGAGCTCCCGGCGCACGTTCTTCGTGGCGCCGCGTTCCAGCGATGCAAGGTGTTGCCGCGCTTCAACAGCCCAACCGGAAGTGGCATCGCAAGCGATATATGACCGCCACGCTTCGATCGCGTCCTCGTGCAGGTGTAGCGCTTCGAGGATAAGAGCGTGGATATACCAGCCCGATGGCTCGTGGGGCGCGAGCTCGACCGCGCGAGCGGCCGCGGAACACGCTACGACCAGATCTACCGGCCGCTTTTCTTGAATGGCTTCTTCGTAATAGGCGGCGGCCAGATCGGTGAGCGTTCCCGGGTCGTTGGCCGTCTCCACGTCGACATTTCCCCGCCCGTCCTGCAAAGCACGCCGCAGAAGTGCTACAGCGCCGCGCGCGTCGCCACAGAGAAGATGCAGCACGCCGCGCAGATGGACATCTGTAGACGCGTTCGCTTCGATCCCACGAGGGAGCTTCACCTTCGCGTCGCGTGCGGCCTGCCGGAATGGGAGATAATGCGACGTCCCGCTGACCCGTGGTTCGATCCGTCGATACTCAGAGGAGTCGAATGCATCGTCGACAGGCGACTTGTGCTGATGGAGCAACGAGGATACGGATATGACGGCGATAGCTACAAAAATCGCGATTGCTGCGATCGATCGTAGGATCGGATGCCCGCCGGCTCGCTTCCCTGTCGTCATGAGTCGCTCCCGGTAATGAAGACGGACGCCTACGGCCTCTTCCGCGGCGCGAAACACACTCGTATTGATCGATTTAAGGCGAACTGTACCGACAGTGTAAACGGAATCGGGGAAGGACATTCGGACCCAACCCGAACGTGTCGCAACATTTCGAAGGTAGTAGAATCAAAAGCCAAACGCCGCCCGGTCGAACTAACCTGAGCGGCGTGAGGGTTACGGCTTGGTAGGCGCTGCCGGACTCGAACCGGTGACCCCACCGTGTGAAGGTCATGGCTACGACGTCACCTTACTTCTGCTTTATCAGTAACTTGCGCAAACCAAATGGGTTCCGATGCGATTCCGTTCCGTCCGCGGACAGACGGAGGATAGCTCATATCTCGCCGCGGAAGCATCGAATGAAGAGTTGATGAAGAGTTGATCACGAACGAATGCAGGCGCTCGCGTGGCGCCGATGCGATTAGCGGCCGAAGGTTGCCACATCGGGAGTCTTGCGGGCGCGAAGAGTCCTGATCCCGGTCGTATGCTGCTCGGTGTGCGCCGCTTGGACCGAGCCGGTGGGAAAGGAACTGGCAGGCCGAGGGGTCGCGACTCCGGACGGGAAAGGCTATACTCATCCCGCTCATCGAGATCAGCACCATGTCCCGAATGATCATCGCTTCCTGGGCATTGCTCTTCGTATGCGCGGCGGTTCCGCAGGCAGACGCTTCGCAAGACATACGCAGGCCGTTGGGCGTCTACGCAAAGGTCGACGTCGAGGCCGCGATCCAAGGCTATCCCGGTTCTGTCACACCGTCGCCGGCACAATTGCACTCCTACCTTCGCGCGCTCTACGCGGACCTGCTGGCCAACCCTGCGATCTCGGGGATCACCGTGGGAATGCACTGGGACAACATCCAGCTATCCGAGACGATTTATGATTGGAGTTACCTGGACGACGCCTTCGACGACGCCATTGCGGCTCGGAAACCCGTCCAGCTCATCATTACGCCCGGCTTCAATTCGCCGCAATGGCTGTTGGCGAAAATCCCCTCCTGTGATGGACTCTTTAACAATGGAATCGCTTCGGCCGATTGCGGTTCCGTGACCTTTGAGGGATTCCCGCAGGAGCAACACTCCGACAACAAGGTGCTTCCTCTGCCCTGGAACAGCGTCTATAAAGGGGCATGGCAGAATCTTCTCACACAGCTCAATGCCAGATACTCCGCCAATCCCGCGTTCGTCTGCATCGCCGTGGCGGGGCCGACCGGCCCGTCGGATGAGATGATCCTCCCTACCACTGCCAACGACGCGTCCATCCAACCGTCAGGTCTCTTTGTAGACGATACGTGGGCCGCCCTGATCAAGCATTCCTTTCCGGACAACAGCAGTTACCAGGGCTCGGATCAGGCGTTCATCGATGAGTGGAAACAGGTCATTGACGCGTATGAGAGGATTTTTTCAGGAGTGACCCTTTCCGTAAGTCCTGACGCGGGAAATGACCTGCCCGCGTTCGGCAAGAAGGTTACGCCGCATCCCGACAACGTACTGTACGTCAACGACTGCGCAGCCAGTATCGCCAGCAACATAGGCATCATGTCCTGCGAAGCGAAAGCGGAGATCCTGTCGTATTTCGTCGCGGTGACCGGTCCTAATGGAAAGGTAACCCGAGTTGGTGGAATGACGGCCTCGAGCCCCGCTACGCTCGCCGCAGGCGATATTGGTATCGGCGGTGTGAAGCTGCTGACGCTGTTTTCGCCGCCGCCTTCTCCTCCGCTTCTCGGCGGAGCCGAATTCGATCATCCAGTCTCGGGCTCGAACAACTTTCAGGACGAAGGATGTCCGAGTTATCCGACCGTGTGCGCGGGCCTTACCGTCGAGGAGGCTGCCTACCATGTGCTGACGGTCTTTTTTAACGGGACGCCGGTCGCGGCATCCTACGGCGGAACGCCGGGCAATGCGCACATGCACTATCTGGAGGTCCCTTACGTGGACGTTCAATATGCGGAAACGCATCCAACCCCGGCTGTACCGAGCTCGATCATCGGCAACATGTCGCTCCAGGATCTGCTGAACAAGGCCAGCCACGACCTGACCGTGATCAACGCCCCGCGCCGGCGGACCGCGAGACACTGAGGATCGTCCACCCTCGATCCGGCTCTCGGCCTGCTGCTCCGGTCCGATCTGCGAATACTCGCCCGGCGCGCGCGCCCCGCGTTCTCGATGTTCGATGAGAATCGTATGAAGAGTTGTATGAAGAGTCGCGGCGAAATCGCTCACAGGCTCGACAAAACGAAAAAGGCCGCGAGTCTCGCAACTCGCGGCCTTCAAAGCAGTTGCATTTGGGTAGGTGCTACCGGACTCAAACCGGTCCCCCCACCGTGTGAATTAGTGTCCCCGTCCGTGGATATCCTAGAATGTCCGCGGTTTCAGTGGTTTACGAGCGTCCCTCGATGTCCCAAGACGTCCTAGGATGGCCGGAGAACGACCCAGCAAACACTTCGCGAATACGAGAGCGGTGTTCGAGGCACTGATCGCACAAGGTTATTCGTGTAAGTCGGCATCGAACAGGACGCTGACCGTTTGGAGTCCTGCTCGATTGCTCGATCGGTATGATCGACTCGATGATGAGCGGACAGTCCGTCGGAACCAGGTGGAATGACCCGCGCTCCGACCCCGCTGATGCGCAACTTGGCATTGAGCGGCATTCCGGCGGGCCGATTCCTAAAGTGCCGGTTGCTGCTATCTTTGCGTCGTTGTATCATCTCAATTAGTCCATACGTCAGTTCGGAGTGAACGCGATGGCAAGAAGCTCGAAGCGTCACAATGGAGACAGAAAGCGACGCTGCAAGCCGGCGGTGGTTAGCCTAGTCTCGATGCCGTTCAAAGACCTCCGCCACCCGCCGATTCAACTCGGAATTCTCCAGCAGGCGTTGTTACGCGAAGGAATCTCATGTACGACGCACTCGCTCGAGCTTGTGTTCATGGAGCACATCCGCGTCGGGACGAGGCACGATGTCGAGCCGTTGCAGATCGACGACTACCAGGACGTGGCGCACAAGGACTACGTCGTGCAGCTCGGCGATTGGATCTTTAAGGTCCCTCCATATGCCGCCACTTCGCCCGCGGACGACGAATATCTCGCGTACGTCAAGGGAGAAGGGACGACTGAGAAGGCCATCGCCAACGCCCTCCGAATGAAAGAGCTCGTTCCGGGATTTCTGCACGCAGCGGCGCGGGAGATTCTCGACGCAGGCCCTCGCATCGTCGGCTTCTCCACCGTCTTTCAACAAAACGTCGCGTCGCTCGTTCTAGCCAAGATCCTCAAGGAGATCGACCCATCGCTGATCATCGTCTTCGGCGGGGACAATTGCGATGGAGTGATGGGGGCGGCATTGCATCAGTCCTTCCCCTGGATCGATCTCGTCGTTCGTGGCGAAGGGGAGCGCGTTCTGGTGGAGATCGCGAAGGACGTGATCGCCGGAAGCGCTGTTCGCCCGCACCCCGGAATGTGCTACCGCGCGGATGGGCAGTCCATCGCCGTGCCGCCGGAGAGCCGCCCAACTCTGCCCATCACTGAGGTGCCGGCGCCTCGATACGACGAGTACTTCGAGCGGCTCGAGCGCTCGTCAATCCGCAACGAGCTTATGCCCGATATCGCCATCCTCTTTGAAAGCTCGCGGGGATGCTGGTGGGGCGCGAAGTCGCATTGCACGTTCTGCGGCCTGAACGCCGCTACCATGATGTTTCGCAGCAAGTCTGCTGACCGCGTGGTGGACGAGATCGTCAATCTCTCCGCCCGCCACAAAATTTTGAAATTCGTCGCTGTCGACGACATCATCGATGTCGCGCACATCCGCGATCTGCTGCCGCTTCTCCGGGACACCGGTTGCGACTTCGACATCTATTACGAGACGAAGTCGAATCTCACCAAGGAACAGCTCCGTCTCTTCTATGCCGCCGGGGTCAGGCAGATCCAGCCGGGCATCGAGAGTCTCAGCACGCCGATCCTCCGTCTGATGCGTAAAGGCGTCTCTGCCCTCCAGAACATCCGGCTTCTCAAATGGTGTGCGGAGCTCGGCATCGTGCCCGATTGGAATCTTCTGTGCGGCTTTCCAGGCGAGCCGCCGGAGGAGTACGAGCGAATGGCGGAGGTCATCCCCGCTCTTGTCCACCTTGAGGCGCCCAATTTCACGCCGGTGCAGATTCAGCGATTCAGTCCCTATTTCGAGCGTCCCAACGAATTCGGGTTGGAACTCATGGGGCCGATGCCCTACTACAAGTACCTCTACGACGTGTCGCCGCAAGCCCTCGCCGACATCGCGTATGACTATGAGCATCGATACTGCGACGACCGCGAGCCGACGGAGTACACCAAGGCCGCCAAGGCGGCCGTCGACGCTTGGAAGAAGGCGAACAAGACAAGCTTCGGCACGCTGACATATCGGCGGGGCCCCCGGTTTCTGACCATCCACGACCGGCGTAGCGGATTCGAGCCCGCCGACTACGATTTCGACGAGATCGAGGCGCGGATCTATCTAGCCATAGACGCCGGCGCGAGCGCGGAGACCGTGCATAAGGAGTTGCGCGACAGCGATCCGGACGCGCCGGACGTCGACGAGATCCAAGCATTTCTCGAGGAGTTGACTGACCTTCGCCTCGTGTATTCGGAAGAGAATCGGTTCCTCGGGTTGGCGATTGGTCCGGTGGCCTCGGCTGCATTTTCGGAAGTACGCAGGGACGCGTCGCCCGTGGCGCAGCACGCGGCGGCGCCGGCGGTCGCTTGATTGCGGTGAGAATGGAGGAGTCACGATGGCAGCTCGAAAGAAAAGTACGAAGAAATCGACCAAGAAGCTTTCGGTGAAGCGGCGGCCGGTCGGCGGCGGATCCACGGCAGCCCGCCCACGTGTTCGCGAGCGCGCTAGATCACGCGAGCGTGAGCGCGCCCGCGACGTTGACGGCATCGAGGCTCCTCGCCGCCGCCGGAACCGAGCGCGCGCAGCAGCCGAAGAATAGGCCGTTTTGCGGAATCGCGAGCGCCGATTTCGAGTCTTTCCTGGCAATTGTCCTCTCGAACCGAGGATGAGCGGCGAAGACCGACGCTGGGCCCGCCAAAACAAAAAAGGCCGCTCCGTCTGCGTAAACGTGAGCGGCGTGATGGCTTTAGGGATCTGGTAGGCGCTACCGGACTCGAACCGGTGACCCCCACCGTGTGAACTAGAGGCCCTGTCCCGGGAAATCCCAGGATATCCATGGTTTCAGCAGTTTACGAGCGTCCCGGGACGTCCCGGGATAGCCTAGGATGGTCGTAGGCGGACCCGTCGAACACTTGTCGAACACTATGCGATTTTGGAAGGTCTGCTTCTGAGGGCCTTCGCGACGTGTCGATGCCATCAAAAGCCGAAAAGCGCCTTTCGGTGAGACTGGGTGGAGAGAGCGGGTTCGTATTCGTTCGCCCCTTGGCGGCTGTGTAAGTTACAGAAAACGCTAGTCCCCACAACGGCTCCAACCGCTTCAAACAGTCCAGCGAAGGTACATATCGCCGAGCGCACCTGGCTCAGCAGTCACCGAGCGGTCCAGCGTCTCGGAGTTCCTCCAGACCTATTCCGAAAACTGCATGTCGGCCGACTCGTCAATCTGGAGCGCCGCGTCGAGTCAGCGCCTCAACCGGTAGTGGTAGCATTCACCTGAAGAGCCGCGTTCAGTGGATTCCGGCGTCATCCCGATGAGCGGTGCTAACTGCTGCAATTTGCATCTGAGGGCCATGGAGTCTCGCGTATGCTCGACCCAACTGAAGTTCAGCGGGTTCTTCCACCCGTCGTTGATGTCGAGTTCACCTCCTACTGCAATCTAAAGTGCGGCTACTGCTTTGGCCCGGTTGACGATCGTTCGGTTCCGAACTTGCCGACCACTTTCTGGCTCCAAGCGCTCGGGTGGCTTCGACAGTACAACGTGGAAGGGATTGTCGTCTCAGGCGGTGAGCCGACCGTGCATCCAGACATTGTCGCGCTCCTGCAGCACGCAAAAAGTCTCGGCCTCTCAGTCGTCCTCTCCACTCATGGTCGGTACACGGATCGGGTACTCAGGTGCGCGCCGTATACCGACTGGATCGCGCTTCCCGTGGACGGCGTCACACCGGAGATGTTGACCGAGATGCGCGGATCGCCTTGGTCCCTAGCTGACGCATGTGAACTCATTCCCGCCATTCGCGCCGTTAACCCGACCGTCAGAATCAAGCTTGGCACCGTCGCTACCCGCAAGAACCGGGATGAGCTTCCTCGGCTTGCAGAACAGCTGATTCTGTCGAATGCTCCCATCGATACTTGGAAAGTGTACCAGTACACAGCCCGTCGCCAATTCAAGGAACGGGCGGCGGAGTTCCACCTGTCTGATGAGGAGTACGCCACTGTTTGCCAGGAGATAACGTCGGCTCTTCCTTCGACTCCACCATTCACGGTGGTGTTTTCTAGCAATGAATCGCGTCGGCAGGCATATGTGTTCGTGTATCCGGACGGCTCTGTCGCCATTCCTAATGTCGGCGAGGATATGTCCGATATTCTTGTGGGCAATCTCTACGCCGAAGGCATGACCGTTCTGGATCGCGTGCGCGGTGTCTTTTTGGACAACCACCTGAGCAACTACCACAACACGTATGGACAAGGCTCAGCGTAAACACGAACGGTAGCGTCAGACGTGGACGAGAAAAAGCCAACGCTTCTCACGGTGGACTTTCAGGCCGACTTTTTGTCCCCGAGTGGTCCTTGTTACTGTGCAGGAGGTCAAGAAGCTTTGCAGAACGCACTCAGGCTGGCGCGTACCTGCCGCGCTGCAGATATTCCTGTTGTCCACGTCATGACCATCCACGAGGATCGCGCGTCCGTTCCTCGTCGGGATCGGGAGCGTGACATTATCTATTGCATCAGGGGCAGCGCGGGAGCCGAACCGGCACCCGGTCTAGTTGAGCCGAATGACATCGTTGTTACTAAGAATCGCTACGACGCTTACCATGGGACCGAGCTCTCGCATACTCTGCACAAGCTCGGCACGACCGAAGTGCTTCTGGTCGGCCTGAAGTCCACGTGTTGTGTGCTCGCGGCCGGACTAGGAACGCTGGATCGCGACTTAGCTTTGACCGTTGTGCGAGATGCCTGCGCGCCGCCAGTCGCGGACGTGATACTTCAACTCGTTTTCGACAAAGGGTCTGAAAGCTGTCAAACGGTTCAGACTAATGCTCTTGTGGCACGCCTAGGCGGTCACCACATTCCGTTCGGAAGGAAATCGCAGAGTGAATAAGATCTTCTGGATCTATGAGCGACGCCTCGCTGGCAGAGCTGGGCCATTGCGGCACCCGTGGGATTTGCGTGACCTCCGCCGAGCTGGAATTCGAGTAATACTTTCCGCCGCCGATGGCCTTCTCGATCCGGCGGCTCTCGCCTTGGCTGACATCCAGCATCACTGCATTCCATTGCCTGACGACGTGCCTCCGAGCGCGACGACGGAGAGTCGATGTATCGAAGCGCTGCCGGTGATAGCGGACTTCATCGATTCGAGTCTTACCGAACAGAAGGGCGTTCTCGTTCACTGCTTTGCAGGGAAGGATCGAACGGGGCTCATTCTGAGTTATTTTGTCGCCTATAAAGAAGGCATCTCTGCAGCCGACGCCATCCGGCGAGTGAGGGCGGTGCAACCGGGTGCGCTCACTGCCGCAGGATGGGAGGATCTCGCGCTCCGCGTCATTCCCCAGGTTCTCAGCGAAACGAAAGGCAGGCTTGCGCGCGGATGAGGAGTCCCGGACCATACGCGAACAGCGCGGGCCGCGGTGAAACCTCTCGTGACGTGATCGTCAGGCATGGGTAACTCGATGGACAACTTTCTAGCGCAGCCCCAGGTCTTCCCGGCGATCGTCGCCCTTCTCGGTGTCCTCATCTCGGTCCTGGTCTCGGTGTGGATTGCGCGCCGACAGTTTGCTTCCCGGTCGGTTGAACTCGACCAAAAGGCGCACGAGCTTCAGCTTCGAGGTCAGGAGTTGGCACAGGCTGCGAAGCAGCTCGAGGCTCGAATGGAGGAGTATCGGCAGTCACAACTGCAGGAAATCCTCAGGGCGCGTATCGCGGCGTATCCAAAGCTGTGGAATATCCTCGTGACCTATGGACGCAACTGGACGATCAGCCGGAAAACACGAGACCTCGCGTGGGCGCAGAATTTTCTCACGGCGCTAAACTCCTGTAACGCAGAGATAGGCGTGTTTTTCTCAGAACCCGTATACGCAAAGTTTAATGAGTTCCGCTCACGTCTCATTACGATTGAGCTCAAGCTGAACAGCGGAGAGGCCGTCCCTGACGAGGAATACTCGCAGCTTTTAGCAGTGATAGTCGGCAATCCACCGGATGGAACACCGGGGCTCGCGACCAGATTAAAGAACGATCTGGGGAGCTATTCTCCAGTCGCTATCCAACACGACAGTGCCGCTGCGGCTGATCAACGCGCGGCATCTCAGTTGAGGTAGCTTGTCTGTCCCGACCGATAGCGAACGAAGCGCAGATCGGTACGGCTAGCTCTCCTGAAATCTGATCAGGGCGTCACTGCCCGCTGGCGTGAAGACATAACACTCGTCAGGATAGGGGCACCACCGCAGAAGTTCGAGCGTCGCTAGAGCTCGAAGACACTCCTGTTCCGAATTCGCACTAAGGGGTGGATGTACGAAGCCTGTGGTAAGCAACTCCTCCAGAATAGAGTCCAGCTCGGAGGCATAGCGCTCCCTGATAGTTTCCAGTGTTTCAATCGACTCAGCAGGACCCTGTGACATAGCGAAACCTCCCGATGCTACAGCCCACCGGATCGAACTAAGTCGTTCGCCACCGGCTCAAGTTCGTGGTCTGTTATGACTCGATACGCATCCAAGTAAAGGCTCCTTGCGTGCCTGACCACGTCCTCTGGAAGCGCCGGTGCTGGAGGAGTCTTGTTCCAGCCAGCCTTTAGCAGATGCTCCCGTATGAATTGCTTGTCGATGCTGACCGGGGTCTGGCCAACGACATAAGCGTCCGACCACCACAGACGAGACGAATCGGGCGTTAAGACTTCGTCGACAAGGATCAAATCACCGTCAACGTAGCCAAACTCAAATTTCGTGTCGCATAAGAAGAGACCGCGCGCCTCCAGCCAGGGTTTCGCAAAATTGAAAATCTGGAAGCTGAGGTCTTTGGCGCGCTGGAAGGCTTCGCTACCAATCTGATTGATTGCATCCTGGTGCGTGATATTGATGTCGTGCCCCTCAGTACTCTTCGTCGCCGGCGTCAATATGGGCTCTGGCAGCTTCTCGGCCAGTCTTAGGCCGGGAGGCAACTTTATGCCACAGGTGGTGCCGTCCTGAAGATAGTCGCTGAAGGCGGTGCCGAAGATGTAGCCACGCACGACAAACTCGATAGGTAGAACTTCAGCTGGGCGCACGACCATGCTTCGCCCGCTCACAACGTCAAGAACATCACCAAGCTCAGGGATTGCGTCGAGCTGAGCTGTTACCAGATGGTTCGGAATTCCGGGAGAGAGTTTCGAGAACCAGAAGTGGGAGAGCGCCGTCAGGACTTTTCCCTTGTCGGGGATCGGTGTCGGCAGGACCGAGTCGAAAGCTGAGACGCGATCGGTTGCCACGAGTAGGAGGTTCGGCCCGAGCTGGTAAACGTCACGCACCTTGCCGCGGCGGAGCAGCGTTAGCCCCGGCAAACTAGTCTCGTAAATGCCATCCGGCATGGATCGATCCCCTCCGACAGGGGGCTACCCTGTGGCTCCCGATTGTATCGTAGGTGCGCGTGCGGATGCGGCAGGAGGAGCGGCGACGGGATTTGAACCCGCGAGAGGCGCTAACCTCCGCTCGATCGTCGTCGAGTGCAATCGACCGCTCTGCCATCTCTGGACGATGCGGCACGCCGCGTCCTCTACGGATAGCAACAGACGAAAAACACCACCCCACATCTCTTCATTTCGTGTCTTGAAATACATCCCAGCCCGACGACGGTTACGAGTGGTAAGATAATCTTACCGGAGGTTACCGATGCCAACCCGCGAGGAACTAGAACAGCAGCTCATCGATGTGCTCTTGCAAATCCAGAAGCTCAGCGGACGGGAGATCCCCACGATGACCATCCACGTTCGGCCGATGTGCGACCTCGACGGCTTCGAGAGCATCAACGCTGCCGAGGCCACGGCGATGCTGGCCGACGAGCTTCACTTCAAGATCAAGGACATCCCGTTCTTCCCCAAACAAGGCGAGGAGCCGCTCACGATTGCGCAAATCGCGGAAAATATCCTGAAGCTTGGGGTGGCTGAATGACGGAGCACCGTCTCGTCATCGCGCAGCGATTGCGACTCGCGCGCGAAAACGCGGGCCTATCGCAAGGGCAGGTCGCGAAGAAACTTGATCTCCAACGCCCCTCGATTAGCGAGATGGAAGCCGGAAGACGTCGCGTAACTGCAGAAGAGTTATCCGCGCTCGCGGCGCTGTATCACGTGGACACCGGATGGTTGCTCGGCGAGACCACCACGACGATCGACACCGACCGAATCGAACTCGCCGCGCGCGAACTTGCCAAGCTCAAGCCCGACGATCTCACCCGCGTCATGGACCTTCTCCAGGCGCTTCGCAGGGATACCAAGTGAACAAGCCAGCCCTCGCGCGACGCGCGATGACCGCAGCGCTCGAAACGCGTCGGCAATACGCCAAAGTGCCGCTCTGGGAGTCGGTCTGCCCGTACGATCTTGCGGAGCGCGCCGGCATCGAACTGCAGTTCCGCGCCGTCTCCAGTCTGGAAGCGCTGTACTTCAAGACCGAACTGCCCGTCATCATGATCGGCACGCAGCGACCGGCCGGGCGCCGAGCCTACAACGCCGCACACGAGCTTGGGCATCACGCTTTCGGACACGGCACCACCGTCCATCAGCTCCGCGCACAACAGGACACTAAGCCCGCAGCGGACCCAAAGGAGTTCCTCGCAGATGTCTTCGCAAGTTTCCTCCTGATGCCCAAACTCGCCGTCAGCAAAGCATTCACAGACCGCAGCATCAGTGCCGCCGACGCGACCGCCGAAGATCTCTTTCGGATCGCGTGCTACTTCGGCGTCGGGTACTCCACGACCATCTTTCACCTCCAGCACAACCTCAACATGCTGAACTCACAGCAGGCCGACCAGCTTCGCGAAGCCACCCCAAAACAACTCCGTGCCGCGCTGTCCGACCAACCGAGCACCGAGCTCCTCGTCGTGGACGAACACTGGAAAGGACGACCCGCTGACCTGCGTGTCGGTGACCTCCTGCTCCTCCCCCAACACACGAGGATCGAAGGCAACACGCTCACGACGACAACAAGCGAGCACGGCGTGATCGCCCGCGGCGCAACGCCAGGCATCGCGCGCATCACGAATCAAGACGAGAGCTGGTCGCTCTACGCACGCGTCAGCCGCCACGAATACGTCGGCCGAGGCATCTTCCGCCACGACCCGGAGGAACCATGAACCCAGGACCGATTACGATCGACGATCAACCTTCACTCACCCATGCTTGGAGTGCGGCCTTCAACAGAATCACCGCACCCGGCGTCGACGAAATCGCGCCGCTCATCGTCACTTTCCCACACCTCGATGGCGAGCCCGAGCACCCGGTCCAATCCCTCATCGATGACACGCTTCGGTCCCAACACGAATTCATGACAAAAACGGTCGCTAGCACAATGTTTCCCATAAGTCTTTGGAACCCAAACCAGCCGCGCACCAAACTCTTCGAGCGGCACGAGCGCGCATATCGGGTTATCGGCCGCGTGCCGCAGAACCGCAACGGCACATACTTCCAACGGCTCACCGCATTCGACGGAAAGAACGGGCCGGTAAACCAGCTTGAGAAACTCCTCTCCAGCTTCGACGCCGGCAATCACCGCCGCAGCGCCCTCCAAGCAAGCATCTTCGATCCAACGAGAGATCACACGAAACAACGACAACGCGGTTTCCCGTGCCTCCAGCAAGTCAGCTTTGCACCCGTCGGAGACGACGAACTCCACGTGAACGGGTTCTACGCAACCGAGTACCTCTTCGAAAAGGCGTACGGCAACTACCTCGGCCTCCGCGATCTCGGCATCTTCATCGCCCACGAGCTGGGACGTCGCCTCACCCGCATAACCTGCGTCGCAGGCATCGCTCTCCTTGGTGACGTCAACAAGGCCATCGCACGCGACCTCGCGTCACGCATCAACGAGGCGCTCCAACCCGTCCAGGCGGTGATCACGGCGTGAGCGCCCCCACCGTATTTCGACGCCTCGCGCCAGCGCAACCATCGCCGGTGTACGACACCTACTGGAGCTTCGCGACGGAGCGCCAGGACATCTTCTTCCGTCGACTCCGCGGGATGCCGCCTCCATGGACCACCGATCCAATCCTCGCTGTCCACAAGTTCACCAACACCTATCGCGCGAGCGACCGCGTCAGCCAATACCTCATTCGAAACGTCATCTACGAGGGCGACCAACAACCGGAAGAGGTCTTCTTCCGCACGATTCTCTTCAAGCTGTTCAACAGCATCGGTACGTGGGAACTGCTCAAGCAGCACCTCGGCGTGATCAGCTGGGCCACCTTCGCTTTCGACACGTACGACGCCGTGCTAAGCGCCGCGCTCGCGCGCGGCCAGCGGATCTACTCCGCGGCGTACATCATGCCCAGCGGAGGATGGGGCTTCGATCGCAAGCATCGAAACCACCTCATGCTCGTCGACACAATGCTGCGCGACCGACTCCCAGCTCGCCTTGGCCGGACCAAGCACCTGCGCGAAGTATTCGAACTCCTCCGCGGGTATCCCACGATCGGCAGCTTCCTCGCGTACCAGTTCGCGATCGACCTGAACTACAGCGAGATCATCAACTTCCTTGAATCAAGTTTCGTCGTTCCCGGACCCGGTGCGCTGGACGGCATAACAAAGTGCTTCCGCGACTTCGGCGGTCTCAACGAAACCGACATCATCAAGCTCGTCACGGAGCGACAAGATCAAGAATTCAAGCAACGCGGACTTACGTTCCAATCCCTCTTTGGGCGACCACTGCAGCTCATCGACTGCCAGAACCTCTTCTGCGAGATCAGCAAGTACGCGCGCGTCGCCCACCCCGACGTGAAAGGCGTCAGCGACCGAACGCGCATCAAGCAAAAATACCGGCCCATCAGCGACAGCCTCAAGCTGTGGTACCCACCAAAGTGGGGCATCAACACCCACATCACGAAGGGATGACGACCATGGAATTTCGCCGATATCAGCGAGAAGCGAGACAAACGAACCGCATCCCCGACAGTGCTGCTGAGATCACACCGCTGCTCGGACTCGCGGGTGAGGCGGGGGAGCTGCTGAGCGAATACAAGAAGCACCTGCGCGACCGTGACATTCACCCGTTACGGCCAGAACGGATCGAAGAAGAACTCGGCGACCTCCTGTGGTACGTCAGCACGGTCGCGACCCACTTCAACCTGGACTTAGAAAAGGTCGCGGAAAGGAACCTCCTCAAAGCAAACGACCGCTGGACAGAACTCCACGGCACACCACGCGAGCCTTTCGACAAGCGCGCAAAGGCAACGGAACGCCTGCCGCGGCAGTTCGACGTCCATCTTGTCGAGAGCACGACCGATCAGCAAGTACAGGTACGCGGCTACGTAGGCATGCAGCAAGTTGGTGACCCCCTCACAGACAACGCCTACGTCGACGATGGCTACCGCTTCCACGACGTCTTCCATCTGGGGTACGCAGCGGTTCTCGGATGGTCTCCGGTTACACGCGCGCTCCTCAAACGCAAGCGCAAGAGCAACAAGAGAGTCGACAGCGTCGAGGACGGAGGCCGCGCCATCGCGGTCGAAGAAGGCATCGCGGCGTTCGTCTTCGAATATGCACGCGACCACCACTGGCTCGATGGCGCTATCCGCGTCGACTCCGACTTGCTCAAAATGATCAAAACCGCGACACGACACTTGGAAGTCAGCGACTGCACTGCGAGCGAATGGGAGCGTGCGATCCTCGCCGGTTTCGAAGCTTGGCGCGTGATCGAGCGCAATCAGGGAGGGTGGGTGCGCGTCGACCTCGACAAGCGCACGATCTCATCCACGAAGCGGAAGCCGACCGTCTCAAGGTCACGGTGATGCACACTCGAAGAACATTTATAACTCGATGAGGTATCTCCGACTAGCCACACGACGGTTCAAATGACAAAGCGCTACTCACCCAAAGAGTTCCTCAAACAACGTCATCCCGAGAGTTTCTCTGACTCGGAGGTCAGTGAGACTTCGATTCTCGACCGGTCGATGTTCGAGTACTTCCTGGATACGCTCACGAGTCGAAGCGAAGAGGTGCGGTTTGAGCACTTTGCACGAGAACTCTCCAAACGGGAGATCTGCCCGAACATCCTGCCGCACACCGGTCCCACCGGCGGCGGTGACAGCAAGGTTGACGCGGAAACATACCCAGTTGCCGACGGTCTCTCGCTCGCTTGGTACACCGGAATCGGGCGCGAAGCCGCAAACGAGCGATGGGCGTTCGCCTTCAGCGCGAAAGAGAAGTGGCGAACAAAAGTGCAGTCCGATGTCGGCAAGATCGCCAAGACGAACCGCGGCTACGTGAAGGCGTTCTTCATCACCAGTCGGTTCGTCAAGGACAAGACCCGAGCGGAAGTAGAAGACGCACTCCGCCAGAAGCATGGCATCGATGTGCGGATTCTCGATCGGACATGGATCCTCGATCAGGTCTTCACCAACCGACACGAGCAGCTTGCGATCGATGAGCTGGGGATTCAGGTTTCGACACGGCCAGAGGTGAAGAAGGGACCGCTTGACACCGAACGGGAACGTGAACTGCCGGAGCTTGAAACCGCCATCAGTGAAGCGACACAGCAGGGTCGCTTTACGTTGCAGCTCGTCGATGACTGCATTCGCGCAGCAAAGCTCGCCCGCAACATGGAGCTGCCGCGCAGCGAGGTCGAGGGACGACTCCTGCGCGCCGAGCGCGTCGCCAGCGATCACGGTACGAATCACCAGAAGCTCGTCGCTGCGTACGAGCGTGCGGCCACCGCCTTTTGGTATTTCGAGGACAACAAAGCGTTCATTGATCTCTACCCGGCCGTCGAAGCGCTCGCGAAGGACAGTGTGAATGCGTACGACCTGGAGTTGTTCGGAAACCTCTGGCTGCTCCTTCACACCGCCGTCAGTCAGGGTTGGCTCGACCCGAAGCGGGTCGGGTACAAAGCTAAAACAGCGTTCATGACTGGCGAGCTTGAGCGGTTGAGCAGGGAGACCTCCCGGCCGAGCACGGCGCTGCAAGCGCGCACAATGCTGCTGCACAACCGGCTCATCTCTGCGTCTGGCAAGAACGTTGATCCGATCCTGGACGAGTTGCGCGACGTGATCATGCAGACCGACGGGCTCGTCGGCTATCCGCTCAAGGCGTATGTGCGCATCATTCAAGAACTCGGCAGTTTCCTCGGCGACCGTCCCGCATACGAGCGGCTCTTCGACAGTGTCGTGGACGTAATAACGAAACACGATGGCGATATCGCCGCGGCCCGGCTCCTTGCGATGCGCGGCGGACAACAGCTCAAAGCTAAACGCAACTACGAAGCGATCCGCACGCTTGGACGCGCCTTGAGCCGCCTCTACAAGCACGAGAGTCGTGAGGACCTGATTCGCGCGCTATACCTGTGCGGCCTCGCGTACGAACACGTCGGCCTGCTCTGGGCCGCACGCGGCACGACTCTTACCGCGACCGCGCTCGCAGTCGACAAGTTCCATATGTACTCAGAGGTTACTGAGTTGCAGGGCACCGGCTATTCGCGCCTGAAATGGCTCGAACTCCAACTCGGTCGCCTACCGCAGCTCCTTACCTGGCACGAACTCGATCTCCTTGCGAGGGCGACACTTCACGGCATTCCCGACGAGCCGGATAAGGAAGAAGTGAACTTCAACGCGATCCTCGGGATGCTGCTGCTCCGAGCCTCGATCCCGCAACTGCAAGAACTCACCAACCTGCCGGATGTACTCGATGCGATCCGCCTACCGCTAGCTTCCGTTGCGCTCTTGTACGCGCTAGGGCACGAGGATGAGATCCCCGACGACACCGGCGGCAAGAAGCCACTGGAATTCTTTCAACGATGGCTCCACCAGCCGGTCGCCAAGAGCATTCCACCGCGACCGGAACTCTACGACAGTGACACGTCAATCCTGACGTCGCGGATCGCCGGCTGCCGGTTCACGATCGATACCGAAAACGCTACTCCCTGCGTTGAGGTCTCGGAATCCATTCTCGCGGCAATCGAGAGCCTCGTCTCCACCGCAATGGTCGAAGGGGTGATGGCCTGCGAGCCGGAACTGACTATGCGTGTGACGCTTACCGAGACCGGCGCGAATTTGGTGTCGTTCGAGATGAACGAGCGCGAAGGCCGACCACACATCGAGGTGCTGTGCGCACCGTTTCACCCACACAAGATCATTCCCGACGATCAGCACAAGGTGAGGTCGACCATTTCCGATTTGTTGATGCGCGTCTTCGCGCGCGCATTCTTAATCGACAAGCTCGAAGAGACGCTCACGAGGCTTTTCCGCGACGAACAGGCGATTGACCGGTCGATTAACTTCACGAGCAGTCTGGTGGTGACGGGCAACATTCTTGGCGACAATCCGACGACCACTCTTGCAGCCTGGAAGCAACGCGGCGGGAAGGAGTACGTGCTGCAGCGCGAAGAGGAGTGGTTAAGTGCTCTTCCTCTCCCTGCCGAAAAGGAAACTTCGCCGGAGCCAGCGAAGTTCGGCACGGGTGAACCGCCGGCGGAACTCCAAGACCATGAGCGACTCAAGCACACTGATATCGAAAACGTGTCACTAATCCCCTGTCGTTGTGGAATCAAGCAGGATGGTGGGCGACAGCGTTCAACGTTAGTCCGAAACCATCCTCGGAACCTCCTGTACTGGCTATTGTGTTCGAGGATCGCGAGGCTGCGGCCGAGATCTTCGCAGCCCTGCGAAGGGACGTGGGTCGCGTCGATGAGAAGGAGCGACTGCGCATCTCGATCATTCGCGGCGTCGACAAACAGAACCCATATGCGTACACGGTTGTTGTCGGGACGAACATCCCACGAAACGAGCTGTCTCCTGACAAACTCGTGATCATGGTGTCCCGCTTCCACACGATGCATCCAGACTCCGACACCAACTTGAATCGCTTCATCGATTCGTACGCACGAGTAGGAGCCTACTTTTTCATGCCGGCCGCGAAGAGTCGGGCGGACATCGAGTTGATCGATGAGAACTACATCGCGAAACGTGAACTCAACATCCGCTACGCATGGCAAGTCGGCAGGCATGACCCCGACTCTCCTGCCATCCGCGATGACGATGAACCGTTCATCCCCACAGGCGAAAAGAATCCACCCGTGAAGGAACTGCTGGAATCCCGACGCGAGAGGCGACGCTAAGCAGTCACCAAACCGCGCATACCAAGCACACCGTCGCCGTGATCACTTACGATTGGTGCTGCCATGGTTTTCCTGTCCAGGAAAGAGGTAGGCGCGCCGAAAGCCGGGGAGGGTCGTTTCCATCCGGTCCACGACTGTTCCGGCGAAGTCGACGAGTTCGCGCTGGAACCAGTCGTCGACGGTCGTGGCATCCTCTTTGGCCATCGTCTCAACTGCTCGCACGATGTACTCGGGCAGTTGGATCGTCAGAGTGCGCAGCGAGAGGAGCGGCGGCAGGACGGTAGATGCGTCGGCACCGAGGGCGTCGTGAATCTCGGCAAGTGTCCATCGCCGGAGCGCGATGCAGGCGACCTGTCGCCACGAGAAGCACCACGAGTCGTTGGACCGGTACGCCTCGCGCTGGTCCGCCTCTGCTTCGCGTCGGAGCACACCCGACGAGACGCCAATGAGCCGGGCAGCCTCGCTGAGTCGGTACGACCCTTCGGGGTGGAGGAACAGTGCCTGAATGCGCTGCTCTTGGTCATCGGTCGGTTTGCTCATCTTCTTCCTCCAGTTCGGGGAGTCCGTACTCGCCGAGGTGTTCCTTGGGTTCGTGGCGTCCTTCACAGGTGCGGCAGACTTCACGCACTGGCTCGCTGATCGCGATGCCGCAGTACCGACACCGCAGCCAGAGCAGGCCCGTGCGTCGCGGTGTGAAATAGGGATACGTCAGTGCTTGCGCGAAGCCTGGGATCTCGGCGTCGATCACCGCCGCGGCCTGCGTGTTTGCGAACTCGTGCAGGACGCGCTCGATCATGTCGCTGGCGTTCCGCGGCACGTGGTGCGTGGCTGACTCGAAGCGCGCGAGATGATCGAGGAGGCGTATCAGATAGATCGGGAGTGAGACTTGAATGAGCCGGTGCTGGTTGAGCAACGGGATCACGTTATCCACATCATCGTGCAACGCTGCCTCGATCATGCGCGGCGTCCACTCCTCCAGCGCGAGAATGGCGATGTCCTCCCAAGGGATCACCTGCGCGCCGGTGTCGCTCGCTTCGGTGCTGACACTCCCCGTCGCGATCGCATCGAGGAGTTGCCCTTCGCTGATGCCGAGCAGTAGCACGGCTTCTGCAGTGCCGTATACGGGTTGCCGTCGCGCGAAGAGTTCGACGATCCGTTCACGATCGGAGTGAAGGTCGCCGACAGCGCGAGGTGTTCGTTTCAAGACACTTGTTCGTACCTTAGAATCCCGCGCTTCTCGTAGTGCTTTCTTGGGCTGCTTTCACCTTGTTTCGGCGCGTGCGATGAGCGTCACGGCACCGAATACTCGCAATTCGGGCGCGTTCACGATCACGTGAAACTCGTCGTCCAAAAGCGCGCGTGAGCCGTGCTTTCCCCACCAGCGGCCCACGAAGGTGAGGTCGTGGAGTGTTGCGACGACGAACTCGCCGGTTGCCGCTCGGCCGTTAGCTCGTCGCGCAACGATGAGGAGATCCCCAGCGAGAACGTCGAGATTCCAAATGTCGGCAACACGGAGCACGATTTCCCCGGGCTCAATCCTCTCGGCCGGAAGCGTGACATGCTCATCGCACTGCGTCAGCGGCATGCCTTGAGAAAACACTCCGGTGACGTGAACGGTTGTGGAGCCGGTAACGGTTCGGTGCTCAGGTGAGCGTGTGCGTCGCGGCATGCGACCCTGTTCGTACCTTAGGTCCGCGCTGTTCGGATAATCGCTTTCTTACCCTTTTTCCCCATGGCATTTATCGGGCAGGTAAAAGCCCGCGATGGTGCCGAATCGTGGAGTTGCAGCCTTGGAAACGCGTAAATCGCTAGGGCAACTCGCGCAGGTCGGCGGTCGTGAGGAGTCGCGCGGTCGGCAGCGCCGCGCGTATGTCGGCGGCATGCTGGTCGCGCACCTGTGCGTCGGTGAAGACAAAGAGCACGGTGCCGCGTAGCGCTGCGCATTTCGTGGCGTTCGCGCCAATATCTGAACGGCCAGTTTCTACTTCGACGAAGAGGTGTTCCTCGCCGCGCTCGGCGTGCAGGTCGACGGTCTTGCCGCCGCCGACGGCGTACTCCTCGGTCACGGTGAACCCGCGCTTGCGCAGGCGGTCCGCGATGATGAACTTCCAGTACTCATGCTCTGGTCCGCCGTGGCGTGTCCGTACAAGCGTGATGCCGTCGCGCTCGAGTAGCTCGCGCGCCTGCTCGGTGAGGCTGAGGATCTTCACCTGGCCTGTTGGAGTGGTCACGGGATCGAACGTGGCCAGCCCCTTCTCAAGCAGCACATCCTTGACAGTGTTGCCGGTCTTCGCGTTCCAGCCGAGTCGTCCATATCGGTCGGTGATCGTGCTGATGGGTTGGCGCGCAACGTCGAGGAGCAGTTCTCTTTCACGCGCCGAGCACGCGGCTGGTGCGACTACGGCCGTCGTTTGTGGTTCTGGGAGGTGATGCCGCTGCCATTGAACGCGAACCTCCTCATCGGTGATCGTGAGGTTCTTGATTGGCTGCAGACCGAACGTGAAGAGGATGGGGCTGTAGAAACGTACAGGCAATCGCGCGATGCCTGCGCCGATGGGCAGCTTCGGCAACCACCGCGGCTCGATCTGGAGCAGTTGGCTCGCGAAGGTGACATCCTTGGGATAGTCGCAACGGAGAATGAACTTGAACCCGCTGTTGGCAATGAGCGATTCGCTCACGTCCGCTTGTTGTGTTGCGGCGATGATGGCTTCGCCGTACTCGCGTACCTCCCGTGCGAGTCGCGCCGGCACACTGACCTCGCCGGGCCGCTCGCGGGGAAAGACGTTGTGTCCTTCGTCGAACACGAGGACGTGCTGAAGTTGCTCACGCGGCGCGCTGCTGTTCTTGCGCAGGAGCAGGACGGCTTCAAGCCAGAAGAGGCAGAAGAAGCGTTTCTGGTCATCTCCGAATCCCTGCAGTTCGAAGGCGACTGACTGCCTAAGAAGTTCCGCCACGGGTATGCCTGTGGTTGCGTTTAACGCGCGCCCGAAGCTGCCCTTCGTCAGTTCCTCAAGACTGCGCGTTGACGATTCGAGCCAACCGTAGCGTCGGCTGCCGCTCTTCGTTGCGTCTAACTCACGCGCAAGCAACTCGTAGGCGTGGGTGAGCGTGGCACTCATGCCGTGCTGCTCGTGTGCTTGCAGCATTGCTTCCTTGAGGACGTTGCGTGCGCCCTGCATGAGCAGGTAGCTCGTGCTGATGATGTCGCTGAGCGCCTCGGTCCACTCCTCGAACTCGACGCCCGGTGGTGGGGTGAGCGCGTTGATCGCCAGCGGTGCGGTATTGCGCCCAACACTGAAGACAATGAGACGCTCGCTGCCCGTTGCGCGCAGGAGGCACCGATAGTTGCGCTTGAAGTCGAAGACCATGAAGGGAATACCCGCAGCTTGGATCTGCAAGAGCACGTTGAGGAGGAGCGTTGACTTGCCAGTGCCAGTGGGACCGAGAATGAAGATGTGCCGGAGCAGTTCATTGCGCTTAACACGGAATGGATAAGGCGGGATGCCGGGGTAGCTCACCATGCCGATGGTGAACTCGCCATCCCCGATCAACGCCGCGGCAGGCGCGTCAAGTACGAGCTTCTCGTCACCAAGCGCAATGCCCAAGTGTTTGACCGCGAGGAGCATGAGCAACTCGTCGATCTCGCGCTTGCGCTCAACATCAGCGGTTTGGTACTCGATCCAGAGAAGATCAATCGCGTTGCCGTAGAGTGGCTTGAGACGACGAAACAGATCGGGGAGCACCGTTACATCAACTCGTCGATGCGCTTGCGTCGCTGATCCTGCTGGACAAGCGCCTTCTCGACTTCGCGATCCTCACGTTTGAGGTTTTGCGTATCGGCCCAGCAGGCGCGCTTCTCTTCGCGCTCCTCCTTGCTGAGCGTCAGTTTGTCGCGCTCCAACGTAATGCGGTCTTTGCGCTTATCGCCACCGTCACCGACCATCTCATTCTCTGGTTCGAGCTTGAGCATCTCGGCGCGCACCTCCTTCTTCTCCTCGGCGATATCTGCGAGGTTCTCTCGATCAATCTCGCGTCGTTCGGTGATCTCCTCATCGATGCGGTGGTGTTGGAGCTTGAGCACTGTCTCCTTTTCACCGCTGAGCGCTGCAATCAGTGCCGCATCACTTGGCGTGTCCGTCATTGGTTCCCTCGGAATGCGGAAAGCGCCGCTATGGGGAGCACCCACTCGGTTGTGGTCGGGTCGAAGAGTGTCTCGTACGCGAAGCGTGCCCGCACGGGCTCTCGTTGATTTCGCAGCACATCAATGAAGTGCCAACCTGTCACGCGTGGCAGCGTGCCGATGGAACTGAATACTTGCTGCGTCAGCGCGTGCGTGCTCACTAGGCGGAGTAATGCCGCATCATCGCGAATCGGATAGATGTCGATGCTCGGCGCATGCGCGCCAAACGCGTTGATCATTGCGCCTAACTCCGCGCCCTCGACGTGGAGGAACATCGGCGTTCCGATCGCGTTCAACGGCCGATAGCGGACGACGTTCTGTCGAAATAGGCCGGTATGGTTGAGGAGCGCGAAGGCCTCCTTCACATACGATTTGCCGTTGGTCGGTAGCCGTCGCGCAAAGCGGGGGAGAAACTCCCACGTACGCTTTCCCAGGCGAGCATACACGGCCTCCCAAATCCCAGGCAGACTCTGTCGCTGCTCGACACTCTCGAAGATCACTGGAATGAGCAGTGGCAAACGCTCGACGATATCCCACACATCACGCGGCTCCCCGCCACGCATCATCGCCGGCGTCGGATCAGGGGCATTGGTCGTGAGATCGCGCAACACCTGCCAACCGTCGCGCGTCACGATGCTGGTCACCCGCGACGCCGTTGTTCCTTCGGCATCCAGAAACAGCGCGTCGATGGCCACGCGATGGGTCCGCGGTATGAGGCAATGCAAGTAGAGTGATTTCTCGCTTGGGCGGCTAACGATCCACTCGCCCGCGATCGCATACGGGAAGGTCGTCCAGGCCGGAGCCGGGTTCTCCAAGAACACGTGCACGTGCTCCAGCCCGAGTGCGCCAAATGTGACATTGGGATAGTAGAGCAGATCTTCGGCGAGGTCGGCTTGCCAGCGATAGAGCGTGCGCGCATCGGGGAGTGATGTCTCCATCCGTGCAAATTCTTCGAGTCCAACTGCCCGCGGCGTCCGATGGAGCACGCCAAGAAAGTGCAGAACGTTCTTGTTTGCTCCGGTCACCATATTGGGAACCAGGGACACTGCAGGTTTTTATAAAGCACCCGACGAGAAACATAACCAGTATGTCAGGTGGTGGATATATACCTGTGCTTCCCGGATAGTAGGGTCATGTCATGGTTTCACTACACCAAGCACGAACGCCTCCAACGCCGGCGGCAAACCCGCTTGGAGACCGCAGAGCGCGCCATCAAGGAAGCGAGCACGAACTGGTACATGGTGCCCGGCATCGTCGAACCCTGCATCGGCGAGGCACTCGAAGAGGCACACCTCTTTGAAGAATACTTCGGCGAACCAATGCCCTCGCACCTGCGGCACGCACTGCAGGTCGAAGTCGAGCTCTGGCAGCGACTCATCCTTGCCATCAAGAACGCGAAGAACATCACCGAAGAGGAGTACACCAAGTATCTCCCTCGCGTGCGCGGCTTCCTCGTCGCCATCATCGATCTCTTGCAAGCAGAGCAAGAGATGATCACCAGCTGCCTCGTGCGCTACTACGAACACATTGTCGCAACGACCCGCGACGACGCCTTGCGGTCCGGCCTATGAGCGACGATCACTGGATCCTGACGCTCTACCATCGGTACGTGGAGCTGTACGGCGACCCTGACACTCCTTCCGAGCATTCATTGCCGCTCAAACAGGAAGGATGAACTACGAGGGGCGAGGATGGTAACGCGGCGCATCACCCTGTTGCGCGCGCTCCTCGTCCCCTGTCCCGATGTTAGAACTCGACAAAGTACACAACCTGGATTGCTTTAGCGCAACGACACAAATCCCCAACGACGGCGTGGACGCGGTCATCACGGACCCACCGTATCCGAACCGGATGAACCTCTTCGACGGAAGCCTCGTGGACGGGCTCGCGATGCTCTACCTCGCGTGCAAGAAGGCGAAGAAGTACGTCGTCTTCTTCTGGAATCCCTTCGACGTACCGCCACCACCAGCGGGCTGGCATGAAGTCGCCCGCCATGTCTGGCACAAGCCCGATGCCAGATCCATCACGCACTACGAAGTGGTCGTGTGCTGGAGCAAGGAGACGAAGCAGAAGGTGAGCCGAGTGTGGAGCATTCCGATCCTGGACTATCGGTCACTCCACGATTGGAAGCCGCACCCCACGCAGAAGCCTGTGCGACTCCTCCGGTACCTGCTGGAGCAGTACACCGCGGAAGGCGAGACCGTCTACGACCCCTTCGTAGGCAGCGGCACGACAGCGGTTGCGTGTCAGCAGATGAAGCGTCATTTCATCGCTGTAGAGATCAACCCCGAGTACGCACAGATCGCGACAAGTCGCCTAAGAACACCAGAGCAAGAACCGGCACCTCCAGCCGCAAACGTTCCGGACGAAGAGCAAGCGCCCGACGAAATCAAGCCAGAAGCTGGCGACGACTCAACACCGCCACTGCCGAAGAAAGCTGTGCGGAAGCGCGCATCGAAGCCGAAAGCGCCAGCGCCGGAGGTGAAAGTCGCATGACAAGGATCGAAGACCTCGTGTCACGCGTCTCGCAGCTCGAAGAGACCGTGAGTCATCTCACTACGCACCATGACGAGCAGTTCCTCGTGGTCCACGACGACGTGACCCACGACGCGTGCGACCGGCTGTTCAATGTGAACCTGCAGCGCGCCACGAAAGTGACCATGCCAGCGAAACGCCGCAGGACCAAGCTCCGCACTCGTGCAATGAAAAAGGCGTAACCGAGTGCGCTTGCGCACAACACAAATGTCGGATGGCGTTGAACGAAACAACTAAATACTCGTGCAGCCCCCGATCTTCTTGGGTGCGCGGGACAACCGCCGCGGAACGTGAACCACCGAACCGCAGTTCCATGAGCAACGTGAACACTTAGTTCAGCTTTCACGGTCTGTCAGGCGGGCTTCAAGTACCTGCGCGCCCGGAGTTGAGACCCATGGAAATTGACATCCACCAGTTCGCGCGCGGATACGACCGGGCGTTCGCGAACCTTGACCGCCAAACCATCAGTGATCGGAACAAGCAGTTCATCCGCGGCTACTGCCAAGCGTGCCTGCTGCGGCAGGTCTGCGGGAAAGTCCGCCTAGCATCCGCCATCATCACGCTCACGATGTTCGCGCGCCTCTTGGGGAAGGACTTCGACCAGTTGACGCGGGCAGATCTGGAACGGGTCATCGGCCAACTCATGCAGCATCAACCGGCGTACAGCGTCCTCACGATCAGCATGCATCAGAAGCTCCTGCGCCGTTTTCTCCTCTATGTCAGCGCGCCGGACCAGTTTCCCACCATCAAAACGTTCCCAGAGAGCATCGCGTGGATGAGTGGGCACGTGCGTCGACGCGATCGACCGACGATTCAGCGCAGCGACCTCCTCACGCCTGCGGAGATCGACCTCCTCCTGCGCACGACCAATTACGCCCGTGATCGCGCCTTCATCAGCGCCCTCTGGGAGGCGGGGCCACGCGTGAGCGAGATCGGCAACATGCATGTCAAGGACGCCGTGCCCGTGACAAACGGGTACACGCTCAACATTACCGGCAAGACGGGCACGCGCACGCCACTCGTGATCACGAGCGCTCCGCACCTGAGCGCCTGGCTTAGCGTCCATCCGGACGCCGGCAATCCGAACGCTCCACTATGGCCGCAGTTGCGCAGTCGCCGAGCGATGGGGTACGACGCAATCTGCCGCTTGCTGCAGCGCCTCTTCCAGAAAGCCGGGATCAAGAAGCCCTGCCATCCGCACCTCTTCCGCCACTCGCGGGTCACGTACGTGCTCGCGAACGCGATCATGAACGAGCAGCAGGCAAAGACCTACTTCGGTTGGACGCCAGAAAGCGACGTGATCGGCAGCACGTATGCGCACCTCACGGATAGCGATGCGAACAACGCGATCCTGCGCGAGAACAACCTCGCACCTCACCAACAGGCCCAGCGTGACCTCCAACCCGTCACGTGCCGCATCTGCCATCAGCTCAACACGCCCAGAGCAGAGTACTGCCAGCGCTGCCATGCCGTGCTGGACCTGCACCGGGCCTACGAGCACCAACAACTCCACGACTTGAAGGAGGAACTCTTCACGCAGATGTTCAAGGTCATGGTGGAAAAAGGACTCATCGATGAAGCGGCGGGCGCGATCCACAACGCCGCCCTTGGCAAGACGCTCAAGCGTCTCGCGCTGCACCTCAAGGGCGAGCAGCGCATCGGTGTGAAACAAGACACGCCAGCGCAGGAAACAAATCACGCTGTGTGAAACAAACCTGTGAAACAAGCCGAAGTCCCTTTCGGCGTAATGACTTTCAGCAGTTCGCCTCACGGGACGTGGGCGGTCATTCCCGACTAGCAGCCGCGGGAAGCCCGATGCATGGAACACGCTCGATACCAAAGGGTTGAAGAAGCAGGACGTTTCCTTTCACACCTCTTGCTTCACGCTTCATTTCCCTCTTTTTCCCACTTTTATCCCGCCCGCAGGCGGGTTCCCACCTTTCCCGGCCCGCAGGCCGGGCAATCCAATCGCCCCGCGCAGCGGGGACACTCATCCAATCGTCCCTTGGGACACCAATCCCATCACCCCGCACCTTTCAACACCGGCAAATGCCCTTGCCACAGCAGCCAGGCGCAGCAACAATCACCGAACAGACCTCGGCACATGCAGATCAACTTCCTCCCCTGGGCCGGCATCACGCAACCGATCACCATCGGGCCGGTCACCATCACGCCCTGGACAACGATCAGAACAACACTCGCAACGAACCAGCGGCAATTCCTCGACCACTACTTCAGTCGCTACCAGACAACCACAAACCACCCCATCCACGACATCAGCATCGTCAGCATCACCAACCCGCTCGACGACGCCACACCCGACCACCACAACATGATCCGGCGCGCAGTCGACGCGCTCGAATTCACCAGCATCGCGCCAACACTCAAGAATGCCCTCGCGGGCCACGCCGTCACCGGCATCCCGAACAGCGAACGCTACGCGCTCATCATCCAACGGCTCTCCACCTTCACCGACCCCATCGCGATCGAAACACGACGCATGAGCCACATCAGAAGCGTCGCGACCACGATCTTCCTCGAACCTTGGGAGACCGGCGGGACAACCCAGCACGACCAGGAAGTGCTCCACGGACTCGGCAAACTCCTCCAGAGCAAGCGCAACGCGCGACTCCGACAACGCATCTACCGAACCCTCGAATGGTTCCGCCTCAGCAACACCGGCAGCCCCAGCACCAGCGACGAATCACGCCTCGTCATGAAAATGACCGCCTTTGAAACGCTCCTCGAACCCGGCAGCGGCAAACGCGCCGACATGGCCACAGCCCTCCACGCTCTCACCGCCAACAAGCACATGCGCGAACGCACCATCACCATCGGCAAGAAGCACTACACCGTGACGGAAAGCGCCGCATGGCTCGACCGCGCCTACAAAGTCCGCAACGCAATCATCCACGGCGACAAGACCACGCCAAAACAATTCCGGTACCGCGGAACAAACCACCTCGACATCGCCGACGCAGTCCTCTACGAAGCCATCACCTGGGAACTCATCAACCACCACCTCCTCGGCACCAGCACACGACGCTTTGCAATGAGCTGGGCACGCACCTGGAAGACAGCACCAAGCAACGACCTCATCACGACCATGATGACCAGCCACTTCGATCTGGAGCAGTACCACAGGGCACTGCGATGGTGGAAGCAATAGCTCCGCGCGCACCTCCCCCGCCATCGGACACGCATCTCATGAAACTTGCGCAACCGACAGCGCACCCTCGACAATCGCAATCGCATGGCCCACGACCACGGCTACCTCTTCAGCGACGGCGACACGCGAACCTACCTCGGCCACGCACGCCACGCCCTCACCAGCGAAATCGATCAACTGCCGCCCGATCGGATCACCAGCACCGATCCCGACGCCCTCGTCAACTATTTCGTCGAGAAGTACACGCTCACGACGCCAGTTCTCGACGAAGCGCGCATCACCGTCGACCAGCAAGAAGCACAGATCGACATCAGCGGGGACCCACAGCGCTTCGCCTACTTCATCAATCCCGGCAAGCCGACGTACATCACCGGCACTCGCGTCACGCACTACGTTCCCTTCACCGGCGACGCCGACCTCTTCAAGCTCCGGCCCTCGTACTACAGCAGCAACTTCCCAGCAGCAACCATCCGTGACAACGAACTCGTGTTCGTCGACGACGACACGCGACACGACGCAACAAGTATCCAAGCAGCATTCGCCGACACGCTCAACGAAACGAAGAAACTCCTCACCTGGGTCGACAACGACGTCCGCCCCTACAACGAAAGCATCCCCGCAGCAATCCGCGAACGACTCACCACCAGACGAGAAAAACTCACTAAAGATCAACTCCTCGTCCAGACCCTCGGCTACCCACTCCGCCAACGAGCAGGCGCACCACCGACCTACACTGTCCCCAACGTCAGAAAGAAGCTCGCGCTGCCACCACGGCGCCCATCAGCACCTGCAGAGCCAGCACTCGACACCGCGGCCTACGACGACATTCTTGGCATTATCCAGAGCATGGCCCTCGTCCTCGAACGCAGCCCCGCAGCATTTCGGGAGATGAAGGAAGAAGACCTGCGCACGCACTTCCTCGTTCAGCTCAACGGCCAGTACGAAGGAGCAGCCACAGGCGAAACCTTCAACGAGAACGGCAAGACCGACATCCTCATCCGGCACGAGAACAAGAACCTCTTCATCGCCGAGTGCAAATTCTGGAACGGACCGACTAGCCTCACCGCCGCCATCGACCAACTTCTGAGCTACACGAGCTGGCGCGACACGAAAACCGCGATCCTACTTTTCAGCAAGAACAAGGACTTCACCAACGTCCTCGCCCAAATCCCCCCGACCGTCAGCGCGCATCCGAACACGATCCGCCAGGAACCCTACGCCAGCGAAACCGCCTACCGCTTCACCCTCCACCACCAGCACGACAAAGAGCGACACCTCACGCTCACCATCCTCGCGTTCAACATCCCAACGTAACGTGAGCTACGTGACAGAACTCATTACGCCGCCGACGCTCGAAAGGCACCTACTGCCCGCCATCGTGTGCCGACAGCGAAGCGAACCCTTTTTATCGTTCTGCGAACGCGAGGGCTCTATGACCGACGCCGCAGCAAAAGACTGTGAGACATCAGCGTTGAGCAAAAGACTTTCGCAACGGATGACCTGAGCGAGAAAAGGATCTTCATTGGCGGGACCACGAGCCACAAGGCGACGCCATAGCAGTCTTACTTAATCATGCAGGAGAGGTCATTCTTCTCATCAGCAATTGCTCGCTCCAAACTTCGGAGGCGTGCGGATTTTGGTGCGACGCTCGCGCCCGCCTGCTTGGCGGCATATTCTTCCGTCGCTTCCTGAAAGTTGCGCTCGTCCACCTTATCTAGCAGCCCTCTCGCGAGATTTGTCATTTCTGACGGCATGACTCTTGTTGAGGAGGCTATGTTTGGGGGGTTGGTGTAGTCATCTTCGAGCTCCTGGTACAGCCAGGGAGTATATGCGTTGCGCCCCGCCCACTCAATAATGAGGCCGTGCTTGAACGACCCCCTCAGCACGTAGGTAGTATCTGTAGCAGTCGCGTCGCTCGCGGGAATTCCCACATTGTATGTGTGGTAGTCGGTGCGCTGTGGTGGTTTGTTGGCGCACCCGTACATCAACGCGCTAGCCAGACCGATAGTTGCAAGGATCATCTTCATAGTGATTCACCCCTTTTGGATGAACCACCTCTGAGACGTACAGGTATTTAAATCTTTCGCTTTGTGACTACTCTTCGGTGGTATCAGTGCCGGATGGCTAAGTGCTCCGCGTGCTACTGCCACGGACGGTTACGGGGAGGAGGAGACTCCTCCCCGCGCGGGCGGCGTGTACGCCGCCGACGCCACGACCCTGCCGAGCCGCACCTCACCGGCATCGTGCTCAATCGCGTGCGCCGTGATCCTTACGCCTTGTTTCTCCCATGCGACGACGTAGTAGTACTCGATGTCGCCGTGGAGCTCGTCGTTGCCGCAGATGCCAAAGCCCAACTGCTCGTGGCGCGGGAAGCACTTGGTGATCTCCCGCTTGCTCCAGTAGAGGAAGTTGGCAGCGACATACTCGACATCGCTGCCGCGCACGCTCCATGCGAGAAACGCGAGCAGATCCTCGATGACGGCGCTCGGGTAGCCGTCGCTGTGCCGGTAGACCGTGCGGCGCACGTCGCCGCTGCGGAATTCGATCTGGCAGCGTGTGCTCATGGGAACCACCTCGCGCCCCATGCGCCGCAGCCGCAGGCGCACACCCAGACTGGCCAGTCGATGCCGTCTTCGCGGTCCGTCGTGAGGCGGACCGGGAGGTTGTGGTGCGTGGACATACGCTCACCACTCCGTCCCGCACAACGTGCAGTAGACGATCTCGTGATCGTCAGCGGTGAGATAGCAGTCGAGCGCGTGCTCGTGATCAACGGCCTCGGGCACAAGCTGGTAGGGCGGGCGGTAGCCGTCTGGCGCATGCGCGCGCGCTGGCGTGAGGAGGTAGGAGCCGCTCATGCGTCCACCTCCTCGCCGACGACCAGTTTGAGGTAGTCGATCCACGCGCTGACCTGCGCGCGCGAAAGCTGCTCAGTCGGCAGGTACGGCACGCCGTGCTCATGCGCCTTCGCCAGGAGGCGGCCGAGGTACTTGCGCTGTCGCTCGCTCGGTGTGTTCGATGCTTCTTGTTCGTTCATGGGTGTTCCTCCGAAGAGCTGCTGTTGCTCTTCAGCGAGGATTTCGTGCGCATCCCACACACGAACCTGTACGACCAGCGATTCGCGAGAATCGCAGCGTCACGTCGAAGCAATCATTCTTCGCGATGGCGGCAGGTCAGTGATCGTGCGGTGCGCACCACCGGCATGAAGAGCAATCGCAGCAGGGAGGAACCACCCTGACGAAGAGACGTCCGCGCCGCGGCGCTATGGATTCGTGACGTTCACGCGAAGGTAGCGCGAGGTCGGAATCTTTGGCGTGAGATGTGAGAACTGCGCGCGGATCATCTCGAGTGGAAACGCTATGCGCGTGCCGAGCAAGCAGCGCTCCTGCTTGCGCACCTCTATCGCGATCGCGACGAGTCGCTCAACGTTTGCCCCCGCGACGATCTCGTCCCATGTGCCAATCCGAAAGACTCCACCGCCGCTGATGCCGTGCGGATCAGGTGGTGTCTGGACGCGCTCCGTGCGAGCCACCATGCGCTTGGCGTCGAAGTCGATGCTCGTATGCGTTTCGAGCTGAAACCCCTTTGGGTACATCTCCGGGTGCAGCGGTCCGCTCGTGTACCGCACCGGTTCAATCGTGAGGACGCCACCGCGGGGTCCCTCGTGTTGTGAACTCGGGTAGCCCACGAACGTGTAGAGCGTTTGCGTGCTAGGCACGTCGCTCGGATCGAGCTGCGCCACATCGAGGAAGATGAAATGCGCGAGCAACTCGTCCATCACCTCCGGCTGAAGAGGCAGCACGCCGATGTCGATCCGATCATCATCACGGCGGCCAGAAGCAGGGAGTGGTGACTTTATCGCTTGGCCACCGATCGGCAGGAGCGCGTTTTTTCCCGGCACTTCGATATTCGTGTGGGCACGACCCTGCTCATCGAGCACGTGCGCGGCCGTCGCAAGAAAACCACAGTCATCGATGCGCATGAGCACGCCGGACCCGACCACGTAGCGCTCTCGACGCTTCCCGGTTCCGTACAGCGGTACCACGTACTTCGCCGCGCGGTTTTCCGCCAACGCAGTACGACGGTTGAACTCGCGGTGCTCCGGCGAAATCGGCGGAAGCGTCACCTTGGCCATGATTCAAGATACGCCGACTTGCAACGACCTGCTTATAGACGCAGTCGACGTACCGTGCTTGGTGGGAACTCGTCGAAGAGCGCGGTGATCGGCACGTCGAGGCCGCGGGCGATCTTCAGCAGGGACGTCGCTCGCGCATCGCGCTCGCCGCGCTCCACGTTTGAGATCTCGTTGAGGTGCACCCCGGCGAGTTCGGCGAGTTTCATCTGCGAGAGGCCGCGCTGCTTGCGCAACCGGCGCACGGTTCGACCCAAGAGCTGCAGCGCACGTAACGGCAAAGTTCCCTCTTGACTTCGCCAAGTAGTTCACCGCATCGTGTGTGCTCATGGCTACACTGTATCCGGTTAAAAACCGCGCATTACGTTGCATATCTATTGGCTCGTCTGACTGCAACTAGCAACAGGAGAATTCCATGCGTCAGGGACTCATCGCACTCAGCCTTGCGCTCAGTTGCGCCACGGCGTACGCGGCCAACCGTCCGACGGATCGAGCCGTAGCCGTCCTCGTGGAGTACCAACTCGCGGTGCAGCACGACGATATTCCGGCGTTCGTCCGGCTTGCCGATCCGAACATGCGCGCGCTCATCGAGCGCGGCTCGCTGCGCAAAGACGACACCGCGAGCTTCATCGACACGGTCGCCGGCCAACCCGTGCGGGTTGTGCGGACTCCCAAGGGCGTCGTGTACCTCGGCTGGCTACGCCAGCACTGTGCTCGGTGCGAGTGGAACCTCGTGGCGGTCGTCGTGGGCGAGGGACGGTCGATCAGCAAGTACAGCGAACTGAGTGAAAGCGCAGGAACGAATTTCACGACCGACTGGCAAGTGTCGGTTCTTGCTGGTCACGAGAGTTGGCGGCTCGCGCACGTGTGGAACGCGACCGACGAGGCGCCAGTCAACGCCGCACTCGCAAAGATCGACGACGCTCTACTTGCAGCGTGGTACTTCGAAGGGAGCATTGATGCACGCCATGACATCCTCCGCCGCTTGGGCACGCACTTCTAGCATTCTCCTCCTGCTCGTCCTCACCGGCTGCGCACTGCAGGCCGAGGACTGCCGATCCCTCTTGCCCGTGCTCGACGGTCCTGTCTCGGTTACGCAGACCCCGCTTGGCACGACGGGCTGCTCGTGCGTCACCGAAGATGTCACGGTGACGGTGGAGGCGCGACGGCACTACTTCTCCTGGGAGCGCGGCCAACTCTGGATCGACGGGACAGGCGTGGCAGAGCAAGAGTTCAGCACACGCTTGGCAGACGCGAAGGCGCGCCACCGCGCCGAGCGCCTGGGCGCCGCGGTCGAAGAAGGGACGCGACCAGTGCGCAAAGCCGTGCACGACCTGGGCACAAAGATCAAAGGCCTCTTCGAGTAGCGCCAAGTCCGCAGTCGAAACTGGGATCGCCGGATCGTGCCGGCGCGTACCCAAGCAACGAGAGCAACAGCGCCCGAGGATCACCCTGAAACTACAAAACCGAGACACCTAGAGCTACCGGCGGAACGAACCCAGGGAGTCTCCTGTTGCCAACCCAGATCGTGTATCGAAATCACGGCTTAATGCCGACGGCTTCTTCCCTTAGACGCGCTGGTCCTCTCGGATCGGCTCCTCACCCTGTCGAAGCATCATCAATCGATCGCGTGAGACCGTCGATGATCGCGACCGTAACGTTCGTCGGCGACTGGTTTGGTACATTGCTGCGCGCGGTTTGGAGCAGGATCAGTGCGCTTCGCTTGTCGTAGCGTTGCTCCAACCACCATTGCACCAGACTTGATCGCGTTGCGACGTTAACTACGCCGCGGTCGAGTAACGGACCTTCGATGGCGCTCAATAGCACCGTCAACGGCTCCATATGGTGCTGGTCAACCAGGCGGTCTAGTGCCGCGGCATATCGCTCCTTGATGGTACCGAGCATCAGCGTCCACATGCAGGCCTCCTCGTCGATCGTAGGATCAGGGTGGCGCTCCAGGTAACGCTGAAGGTACACCTCTCCCTCCGGGAGCTCGCCACGCGCACTCAGAACTGTCGCCTCGATGAACAATTGTTTGCTATCCACGTCAAGTGCAATAAGTGCGCGGAGTGTCCGTCGCTTCACGCTCGACCACAGTTGCTCCGCTCTTCGCTTATCAGGATCGCCTAGGTGTTCTTCCCAGATCGACAGCTCTACTTCATTCTCAAAGAAGTGTTGCAGGACGCGAATGTCGTCGCTGCTTCGCTCACGCACCGCGATGTCGGCGAGCCACGTCGTGAACTCGTTGAGAAACTCAAGCCACGGGCTGAGCACACCGATTGTGATGGCCTTGAGCTGGATGTCGTGCGTGCGTACGTACGGGTCCGTCCGCCGCAGCCATCCGTTGCGATCGAGGTAGAGGAGTGTGTCATTGACCCGTGTCCGACCGACAGCAAGGCCGGTGTCGGTGAGGTATCGTGCAGTGAAGCTGACGATGCGCTCGACCGAGCACTCCAGCGTCAGAATACGCAGTAGAGCCACAATGCGAAGTACCGTCATCGGTAGGAGACCGCCAGCAGTGATGAGTTCCTCTGCTCGGGCGGGCCAGTACGTGCCCCTCTCGACGCTTACCACGAAGCCGCGGCCAGCGGCGAGACGGCGCAGCGCGGAGAGCAGCGTGTGGATGCGATTGTCTTGCCGCTGGATGTTGCGCACGAGCTTGCGGCGAATTGTCAGACGCAACGTGGAGTTCCACGCGCGTGCATAAGCATCGGCGATACTGAGGAGAAATGGGGCGCCAGCGTCATCGAGATTCAGCTCGATAAGACCGACGCGGCGCAGGAGGTAACCGTACGTCGCTTGCATCCGCGAACGTTCCGAAGTCCAGAACGAGAGGATCACCCCAAGCGTGCCACGGATGCAGCGAGTTGTGATCTCTTCTAGCACTCGTACTGCGTCCGTCTCTGGCCAGTCGTGCAGGTTATCAATCACGATGATGGGGGTGCGCGCTCGGACGCTTGTCGCGTCGAGCACCCTCGTTAGCAGTGTCTGGTCGTCCGCGCGCGCGCTACGCGCGATGAGGGCGACGCTTTCAGGACGTCGTTGCAGGAGTTGTGCGATAGCAGTGCTCTTTCCTGTCCCTGGTTGGCCGGTGATTGCGATGTGCCGTGCGTCTGCCTTCACGCTGTCCAGCACCGGGTTGACCGGTTGCTCATGCAGGGCAATGGTTCCATCTGCGCAGAACGCGGCATCGAGCCGTTGTGCGTCATTGCACTCGATCACCAAGAGACTCTCATCCTCTCCTAAGTACTTGCTCCACAGCCATGGATAGCGAGAAAGTTGCGCCTGCAATTGGGGTAATGCAGCGGCAGCAATGAAAACGTCTATGCCGCCGACGTGACGCATGGCTTGGGCGATGGCGAGATCAATGCCGTGGTCGCTCCTCGTGTACATGACAATGAGCACGGCGTGTTTGGGCGTACCCTTCGTGAAATGTGGTCGAAGTGCATCGAGTAGGGTGTCGGAGGTAATGGCTGGAGCGCAGACGTTGACGATTGTGAAGTTTTCTGGCCGCGCGAGACCTGCGGCATCGATGGTGGACGGCACGGGAATGCCACTATGTTCACGGTAAAGGTTGTCCAGTAGCTCTTCGCAGCACGCACGGAACGCGTCGTCGTCGAGTCGAGTAAGATTGCGCGCGCTCGAATCGAGATGCTGCCAGCATGCAGCAGTCTCCGAAGGAAGCCATTCGAAGACAACGGAGGCGCTAACATCGAGTGCTACCTCGGTGATCCAGGGGCTAGCAGGTGTCTGCTGGCGGAGGAGCTTGATCCATGTGAGCCCGCCAGCATTCTTCACGACGACCTGCCCGTGATAGGGAATCTCGTCGGTTCTCACGTCGAGTTGTAGCCTTAGGAAGTCCCGATCGATTGAGAGCAGTTCGGCAGCCTTGATCGCGTCTCGTCGGAGTGAAGCTTGTGAGTATCGCGCGGCGAGCGTTTTGTTTTTGGCGAAGTACGTACGAGCGCTGTTCCCTGTCAGCCCTGTGACTTCCTCGCATGTGTCGCGGTCAACAACGATTGCTTCCTCCGCTGGAAGATACCCGACCTGACCCGTGGTGCTTGTTTTGTCGGTTAAGGTCTTGCGGAGGATCTTCTGCACGACCAGCCGCTCGCCATGGTAGATATCTCGATCGTCACCTGGGGACGGCCGATCTTTCCATGAGGCATAGTGCGTCTCCGCATCGATCGCCAGTTGGCGGCTCCAGAGCGCGTACGCGTACGCGCGGAACTGGTCTCTCGTCAAACCACTGGTCATGGCGGCGTTAAACACTTAAACCGTGAAGACTTCCTCGCTGCGATGGAGGAAGTGTACCCAACGACCGATCTCTTCGCTGGTCGCTATCGACCATCGGATGCCGTCTCGGCAATTGCGCTCCAGCGCGATGAGTGGGATGCCCATGTTCGCAAGGCTGTGGCCGTGGGGCAGGAGACCGATGCCTCTGAGGAGTGGGAAGAGCCATTCTTGCCTTCAGCGAGATATCACGGCGAACTGTCGATCGAATCTCGTCGCAGCGGTGTGGCGATCGAGTACCGGCTCCTTCCCTCGACCACATTCGACGACCTGCCGCGCGACTTCTACCGCGAGCGCGAATACCTCGCGGCGCTCGCATTGCTGCGTCACTCGGCATTCCCGTACGAGTTGGACATGCTTTCTGATCGGTGCCGTTACGCATTTTTCGACCGTAGCGAGAGCGATCACGCCAAGTGGCTAACGAGCGCGTGGGCCTACCTGCCGATGCGACATCGCTATGACGTTGAGTTGAGCGCGAGCTTGCACCTGCCTTGGGCTGAACTCCCACGCCGAGCCATGACTGTGGAAACAATCGAGGGTTTGCTGGGCGCAGGTGAGGACGTTGTCATCAAGCCAACGACGACCCTCACTCTGCGGCGACGATCTCCGATCCGATAATCCTTTCTCCGCACCCCGTGCATGACCCCTCCTGCACCCCTCCCCCTTACGTGCACGACGCCCTTGGGCCGACCGTGATCCGCGAGGAATGACGATGCAAGCAACTTCTGAACAGTTCCGACTCTCGATCAAGAAAGATCCGTCCCCTGACATCCGCTGCACTGCACCGAACGGCTCTTTCTGGCCAGTTCTGTGGGATGTGACGCTCGCTTCGCACGTGCACGCGTTGATTTCGTGCGTCGTGCCAGCATCGCCGCTCCTGCCACTCTCGTTGCTGACCCCACGGGAGGTTGCATGAGCACGAATCCGCAACCAGTTACTCGGGAAGAGCAAACCAGCGTACGTCTCCACGTCCTGTTCCCAACGCGCGATGAGCGTGGTGTCTCGTTTCCTCCGGAGTACTTCCGGGCCATCGAATTCTGGATGGTCCGTGCTGCTCGGGGGTTCACACGTGCGGGCCTGGCATTCGGTGCCTGGGAGGCACCGGATAGTTCGGTCGTACATGACGAGACGGTGTCGTATTACGTCTCGTGTTCCACCGAGGCCGCGCCAGTCCTCGCGCTGAAGCTGCAGACGCTCCTCACGGTGCTCTTCGAACAACAAGCGGCGTTCGTCGAACTCGCGGATGTGCGCACGCTCGCGAGCTGAAAGGAATCTCAAGATGCGACGAATACCTCTTCTTTTTGCCTTCCTTCTTGTCGCCTGCGATGCCGTGAAGTCGGCGCAGAAATGGGCGGGCGCTCTCGTGAGCGATCCACCTTCGCCGCCGCCGATGTCCATCGTCGTCGCGTGCGACAACTCGCTTGGTAGTACCTGTGGTCAGGTGGAACTTGCGGCGAACATCGAATCGCCGCTCCAGGCCGCGGTCCATCGCCCACACAGTCGTGTTGCGGCTTGGTCCTTTGGTGCTGATGTCGCGTCGACACACGAGTTGGCGCATGTCGAGTCGCCCGAGGCGAGTACGCGTGGTGATCGTGTGCGCGCCGCGCAGCAGCGGCAGTGGATTGAGAGTAGCCGCGCAGATCTCTTGCGCGCAACGCAGGTCATCTTTGCTGCACAAGCGCTGCGCTCCTCTCCCATCGCCGAGGGAATCAGCGCGATCTCACTTTCGCATCGCGGCCCGAACCTGGTGATCGTCGTGATCTCGGACGGGCTGCAATGCACGCGAGAGACCTACGACTTCGAGTGCAAGAAGCTCCCACCGCCATCGGTGTTCCTCGCGCGCCTGAAAGCGCTCTCGCTGCTTACCCCTGGATCCTTGAAGGGCGCGCGGGTGATCTTCGCGAATGCCCGCATCGCGCCGGTAGGCGAGAACCGCTGCGCGATGTCGATCTCGCGGGTGTCGGCAGTGAGGGAACTCTGGACTGCTGCGATCAAGAACGCCGGCGGCACCACAACTTTCACCACTGACGCGGTCACAGCTGCAGACCTTGGAGGAACGAATGAAGAATCGCGTTGAAAAACTGGGAGCGCGTGACGCTCGCGCGGGCGTCAACACTGTTGACCAGCTGCTCACGAGCAGGCATGGCGTTGTGCCGGAGTTCGACCCCATACACAACATGGAACACGCTCGTGTCAGTGCTGACCTCCAGGGTGGGGCGGTCGCCGATGAGCTGCGCGAGCGGCTGGAGCGCGTCGAGGATGAGCAGACCGTTCACGAGACATCCTCGTCACTCACGCTAAAGCTCGGCGCGTGCTTCATCGCCGAGGTGCTGGGGTGCACGCTCCTCTTCCGTGGCCTTGGCTTTACCGGCGTCGAACGTCTCGTACCGGCGATCCTCTTCGCGTCCTTCCTCTTCTGGATCACGAGCGAGACCAAGCGGCAAGGAGGTGCGGCATGAACCGCTCCCTCTGGTTCAAGGTTACGATCGCGGTCTACGCCGTCGTCATGCTCGCTGTCACGATCCTGCGCACGCTCCAGGCTGGCAATGACGACGGGTCACGCGCTGAGGAGCTGGCGATCGGCATCGTCATGCTCGCCACGACATGCGGCGGCGCTGTCTTGGCAGAAAGCATCATGAGCCGCCGCGGGCCGAGCGTCCGGCTTGCCAAAGAGCGGCGCAACCTGCAACGGCGCCTGCGCGACGCAGAACGACGCCAGCGAAGCGCCCAAACCTACGTCGAGCAATTCGAACGCAACCGCGTCCGACAGCGCGAGCGCATCGCTCGCGACAGAGCCACCTACCTCGGCACGCACGAATACACCAAAGCAACCACGGAGGAAGACCAATGACCACAGCACTCGTCCCTTACGAACGGCATCCCCTCACCATCATCGAAGGCGGGACCAACCACGGCGGACGCGGCAACCTGCCACACCTCGGACGACTCCAGCAGGACAGCGAAGTCATCGACGTGCGCATCATCGGCGTTGATCCCGTGCCAGGCCGCGCCAACCGCTTCATCACTGAAGCCGCGCAGTTCGGCCTGCAGGGCCAGGCACGCGAAGCAAAGATCGAAGACGTCATCAATGAAGGCGTCCCCGAAGGCGCTCCCGTCATCCTGAATATGGATAGACCAGCAGCGCACGCACATGCGCTGTATCTGCTCGCCGACCAGGAGATCGCGGTTCTCGGCGGCCTCTACGCATTATCGCCCGTCGACGGGCAGCTCCACGGGTTTCGGTACGTCTTCGGCGCAGGGGAGCATGCGGAGAAGCGCGAAGTCGCCAGTATGTTCCGCAGCCTCCACGCCTTCACTGCTCGCGGGGGACGCGAACGTGTCTGGGGTGAGCAGGGGCGGCCAGAGCATCTTCCCCTGGAACAGGTCTACCGCGACTGGACCGGCAGGTTCGTCCACGAGAACCTCGCAAAGATGGCGGTCGGCCTGCCGTCGAACAACCACTACATCGAGACGACGCGCGACGGACGACGCACGCTCCCCATCATCATCCGCGAGAGTCCCAACGGCTGGGCATCACCCTTCGTACTCGCGACAGAAGTGCTCGGCAATCCTCCCGCACCGATCCTGCGCGGCGATGACTTCGCCATCGCAGAACTCGGTCCTAACGGCGCACGCTTCCACTTCGCCCGTCTCGGTAAGACCGACGGTCGACTCCGCGTCAACGGCTACGCGGGCTTCGACCGCGACACGCTCGATGCAGCCGAGCGCGAGGCACGCGCGCAACAAGTCCAACACACGCAAACACTCCAACGCGCGGACCACGAACGGCAGAAACGCGAAGTCGTCGAAGCGGTACGCCGCGCCGAACAGAAAACGATCACGCGTCGTCGGCCGCTCTTCTTCACCGACTAAAGGAATCGCGATGCTCTTCTACCGGACCCTCGTCCATGCGCTCGTCATCTTGCTCTGCGTCTCACTGCTTGCTGTGCTTGCGGACGCCGCGCATCTCGACGGGATCAAGTTGGTCCTCGATCTCTTGAACGCCACGCACTACTTGCTCTTTGCTTTTGCCGCCGGTGCCGCACTCAATCGGCAGCGCGCACTCGTGCTGTTGCTCCTCGCTCTGGCGGTCATCATGACGTGGCCGCCGGAGACAGAGCGCATCGTGCGCGTGCTTCTGCCCGTCGCTGCCGGAGTGCTCCTCGGCAGCGCATTGCAGCATCTCTTCACCGATGCCAATCGTGTCCGGAGGACCCATGGCCGACGTCCCCAACCCCTACGCGCCGAACCGCCCATCCGTGAACCAGCGCAGCAGTCACCGGACGACGATCCGCGACTTTTCCAGTAACCAACGCTTCGAGACCGCTGAACTGCACGAGGACACCACGATCGACCCGCACGGCAACCGTGCGGCGCGCATCACGCGCGTCATGGTCCGCACCGAGGATGGACGGGTCATCGACGAGCGTGGCGCGCTCTACGCGTGCACCGACTGCCAGCGTCACGGCTTACACCAGGCGGTCATGCGCGAGTGCATGTTCTGCGGTGCGCTCTCCTGCGCACGGTGCGCAGTTCACGTCGAGGATGACGAAGGCGCGCTCTTGCTTTGTCGCTCGTGCTACGCAGACTGGAGGTGGGAGTGGCTCTTCTCGTTCGCTCCGTCGATCCACGCGAACTCGCTCAGCTAAGGAGCATCTGCGATCGGCTCGAACTCGAACGTCACGATCCCATCATCGAGACACTCCGATCGATCGATCCCGACCACCCGGCGATTGGCGATGCGCAAGCCGTACAAATCGTGCGAGACCGCGTCCGCGTCTATGTCGAGTTTCATCGCGAGCATCCGTATCGCGTCATGCCTCCAGACGCAACGAGCGGTCCACTAAGGATCGGCGTGCAACGCGCGAATGGCGCATCCATCCGCCGTCGCTTGGAGCATTTCGCACAACATCTCGGCGTCTTTGCAGCGACGGGATTTGGCAAGACAACGCTTCTCGCCTCCCTCCTCCCCCAACTCCTCGACGCTGGCGTGCACCTCATCATCGTCGACCGCAAAGACGACACGCGTGCCCTGGCCGCGAAGGATGCACGCTTTCTCATCCTTCACCCTGAGATTGCGTGCAACATCATCCAGCAACCAAGAGGCATCTCGCGCGCCGAGCACATCGCCACACTCATCGCGTGCTTCGCTCGCGCGTTCTTCGGCGGCGAGCACCTCAAGCAAGTCCTCACCGACGCAATGCAGCAAGCGTTCACGCAGCACGACCAGCCAGCACTCGCAGACGTCATGGCCGTTCTCAACACCATGGGCGCGAAGGGCGACACGTTCAGCCGCCGCGATGCGATCACCGGCGTCATCCTGCGCCTGCAGCGCTTCGCAGCACTGTGCCCCGGCATGTATCACACGCGCGCCGGACTCACGCTCGACGATCTCTTCACGCACTCGCTCTACCTTCCGATTACCACAGCGACCGAGGCAAGCGAGTTCGCGGTCACATTTCTCATCCACGACCTGCTCTTTCACCAGCGCCACGCTCAACGCCGGGGCGGCCTCGCGTACGTGATTGTCCTCGACGAGGGACTCTCAACCTGGAACGCGCACGCAAGCAACATCGACCGGCAACCCCTGCTCTCCTATGTGCAGTCCATGGTCCGTGAGTACGCGATCGGCATGATCGTCACGAGCACGAGCGTCCAACTCCTCGACCCGCTGCTGAAAGCGAACCTCGGTACACAGATCGTCATGAACCTCACAAGTGCCGCCGAAAGCAGCGAGATCGCACGCACCTTTGGTCTCTCACCTGAAGAGCACGACTACCTCAACACGCAGCTTGTCCGTGGCGAATGCATCATCAAACTCGCCGACGACTGGCGTCACCCGATCCTCGCGACGTTTCCACGGACGACCACCGAGAAGTCCGTCACCACCAGCGACTGGTCCGCAGCAATCGAACGCACGAATCACCTTGCACAACGTCGAGCTTCGGCAGCAAGGGAAGGGATCACAAGCACCGGGCAGCCGACGCCGTCGCAAGAGTCCGCGCCGTCATCCTCACCACCGTCACGCGTTGCGCCGGTGGTGAAAGAAGCGAAGACTTCGTCGGGCCCCAGCAAGGAAGAGCTTCCGTCCAACACGTCGCGGCGCGTTGCGCTCAACAAGCACTGCACGCTGATCATGGACGATGTGGGCGAGAACCCGTACACTCTCACGACCCCCAGCTTCCGACGCTGCAACCTGCGACTGTCCGAAGGAGAGCGCGCAAAAACGAAGGTCACGGATCTGGGTTTCCTCGAGTCGCACCGCGTGCGCACCGGCGCCGGCCGCGGGAAGACTGGCAGCGCACTGCGCCTAACACCTGCCGGATGGCGGTGGCTCGGGCGAACACCAGCGAAGGGAACGCGTGGCGGTGACTCCGTCCAACATGCGTTTCTCGTTCACGAGCTTGCACGACGAATTGCGCGGAGCACGATCGAGACGCTCAGTGTCGACCTCGTGATTCCGTACAACACGGCAGATCACGCAAACCTCCTCGCCGCCATCCAAGCATTCAGCACCAGAACGATTGTGCTCAACAGCGGCGACCTCGTAGCTATCGAGGTCGAGTGCTCGCGGCCGGAGATCACCGCTCCTCGCAACGTTGCGCGCGACACGGGATTCGCGCTCACCGTGATCGCCGTCCTCGGCAAGACGCCGCAGCTACAACGAACGATTGGTGATGCCGACAGTGTGCTCATCGTCGATGTGCTGCGCCTACTCGACGCATTGCGCACAACGGAGGGCCGATGACGCAGCACCTCAGCGCGCAAGCGGTCGCCCAACTCCTAGGGATCAAGACAGCGACGCTCGCCAAATGGCGACGGCAGGGGAGAGGACCAAATGGTTGGTTCCACGTGAACAGGACGCTCGTGCTCTACCCGGTCGAGGAGGTCGACCGCTTTCTCTCCGAGCGCAAAGCCAGGGCTTCTTTCCCCTAGCTTTTTTCGTGTAACGACGCATTGTTGTCTTGCTCCAATGACACGACCAATCGGCCTAAAGTCCTACGACAAACGCACGAAGAAAGCGATCTTCGAATGCAGCGTGCCCGGCACAGGTGCACGCGTACGCAAGCGCAAAGTCGTGAAGGTCACCGGGTGGAACAACCTCCTTGAACAACTCAAAATCTTCCGCGACTCCGTTCAACATCCAGAAGAGTCGAACGTGCTGCCCGTTGATATCCCGACGATCCGCGAATACGTCACGAGCGCGTGGGAGTCGTTCAGCAGTGCGCTTTCGTGCAACAAGAAGACGAACCAACAGGCGCTCCTCGAACACCACGTGACGCCCTTCCTGGGCAACGTCCGCCTCGACCGCGTGACGATCGCGCACCTCGAAGACTTCGTCCGACTCATGCAGCGCAAGACCCACGGAAAAGAGCGGAAGCCTTACAGCGCGAGCACGATCAACACGTGCCTCCACCTCATCAGGACAATCCTTAAGCACGCGTGGCGCCGCCGCATCCTCACCGACTACCCACTACGGGAGAAGCTCCCGCTGCTGCCCGAGCCCGTCGTGCAGAACGAACTCACCACGGATGAGCGCGATACGTTCCTCGCAAGCTTCGACAACCAAGCAGGCTTCCGATCGCACTTCACGACGACCGCGCTCGCGCGACGCAAGGATCGGAAGCACCAGCCACCAAGCGCGCAGAGCGACTTCGTCACGTACGCCTTCGAACGCCTCCAGTGGAGCAAGCCCCTCTTCGTGCTTGCGCTCTACACCGGCCTGCGCCGCTCAGACCTGCGATTGCTCAAATGGGAGAGCATCGACCTGAGCGCCGGTGTGATTCGGCTCATCATGCGTAAGACCAAGCGCCCCGTCCTCCTGCCCATCGTGCCGAAAGTTCGCACGGCACTCGACGATTGCCGCAAGCGTACGGTGATGAGCGCATACGTGCTCCTCACGCCCGAAGGAAAGCCCTACTCGGAATCAACGATCAAGCGCTACTTCAAGACCGCGAAAGCCATCGCCGGCATCAATCGGCGCTTCCGCTTCCACGACCAACGCCATACCTTCGCAAGCACCCTCGCAAGCAAAGGCATCAACAGCTTCACGCTGCGCGACCTTCTCGGCCACACCAGCACCAGGACCACCGAGCGCTACGCCCGGCCCAGCTCGGAGATTTTCGAGGCTGTCACCCGCGCACTCAGCTAGACGACTTCATGCCTCGAATAGTCGGGCCAAACGACCACGCGATTCGACGATGTGGAGTAGGTCGAGTACGGCCCCTCCCCAGGACAGTGTTCGTCTAAACGTTGGTGCCAGCTCTTCGATCGCGTTCATCGCATGCATCCCCGCAACGAGTGCGTCTTTCCCCTCGTTAAATGCAACGACTCGCCGTCCGGCGTGGGCTATCTCGTTACGAAGGCGGTACAACGTGCTGCGCCAGCGCTGTTCCTCCGCGGAACCAAGAAAGCGTCGCGTGGCGCCTTCGTTTTGCGCGATCCGATCGAGCTCTTCGAGGCGGCGTTGCAGTGTGTGAAATGCGCCGCGCGGTGCCAGCAGGCCTTCAATCTCGCCCTCAGATTTTCCCGCGGCCCGCAACCGCTCGACGAGAATTGATGCAACGAGAGTCTCGAATGCCGACTGCGCATCAAAGATGGCAAGAGCATGTTCGTGCCGTTTCAGCCGTCGAATCGCCGAGAGGATGAGCTGATGAAAGACTTCAAGCTCATGTGGATACCTGACGAGATCGTCGAACATCGCTAAGAGTTCTGGTGGGAGCGGCTCGGGTGAAAATAGATCCGAGAAACTGTTTGCTCCGATGCGGTGGAACCGGCTCACTCCAAGTTCTCTGCCGAAGCGGACGGCATCGATCGCCCGAAGAGCCGTGAGCGCATCCACATCTCCGAGATCAGGCAACTCGCCGACAGATACGATCGTGTAGTACGTGTCGAGATCCGCACGCAGCTCACGCGCCAACGGATCAAGAGTGAGGAACCGGTACACCGAGAGCAGGTTGTTGAGAGCTTCGGCAGCGCGGTCGACGGTGGCATCTGAAGGCGCATCTGCTTTGTTGCGCAAGCAAAGGATGATGTTCGCAACGGCATACTGCCTGGGCTCGATGAAACCGCCCGCTGATCCACGATTGGCCTGGGCGATCACAAGGCGCTCATCCTGGGGACGGTGCGCGAGCAGCCGATAGTCGTACTCGGAATACCAGTCGTTTTGCGGGCCGGCATCAGGCAAGACGTCCTCGCGGCGGAGCAGCGTCGGCGTCCGCCGCCACGATAGTTCGCCGACTTCCGGACGAGGATCGAAGAACGCGATGCCCTCTGTCGGCTCCCATACAGGGATCATTTCCGGCGGTAGCCGCAGCGGAAACGGGAGTTCCCAAAGGATGTGCACCAAGGCCTCGTATCGTGGCATCGGTCGACAATTCTAAGGGGCCGCCTGAGGAACCGATGTCGCTTTCCCGTCTCCTCCCGACGATCGATCCCAACTGTGCACAACAACGCTGAAGCAGTTGGCGACCCTTTTGGACCCAACCCGGACCCATCGAACACTTCTTCGAACACTTGGAGGGTCCCTGCACCAAAAACGAACGCCGCTCGGTCTTGCTAACCTGAGCGGCGTGAGTGATTTAGAATGGTAGGCGCTAGCGGACTCGAACCGCTGACCCCCACCGTGTGAAGGTGATGCTCTACCAACTGAGCTAAGCGCCTGCTTGGGATCGTCTCAACGAGCTGCGTTTCCTCGCTATTTCAGCGAGGGTGGACAGGATAGTGCGAGTGTTCGCGCGCGTCAACAAAGGATCTCGTCACGCGAAGACGCGAAGACGCGAAGAAGGACCGCTCCCCTTCGCGTCTTCGCGTCTTCGCGTGCACGGCTTTCACGGCTCTTTCAACCAGCCGATGGAGACCACGATCTGCCAGAGCCGCTTCGGCTCCTGGGGCTTGTCGTCCGAGGTTGATAGCGTGAGCTTGTGCTCCATGCCGGTGATGTAGCCGAAGCGATAGATCGGCGGGTGATTCTTTCTCACGAGCTTGTATCGATAGTGAAGCGACTGTTCGCCGGAGATGGTGAGCAGTTCCGATGAGTAATCGGACATCGTTTCCGGCGCGACGGCCTTGCGTGTGTTGCTCTCGAAGCTACTTGCAAAGCTTTCGGTGATGACGTCCCCGCCGGGTCTGTACGACTCCATCACGACCAGATCGTCGAACGTTTTGGGATCGCGAGCGAGCCATCCGACCGTGTTGTTGAGTGCGTCGGGCCAGCGAGGATCGGCCTTCTCGTCGAACGCGCGCATCTCGAACCACTCCCAGTTCGCCGGCACGTGGATCTGGAACCAACCGTCCGGCGAGTGGAAGGTGCCACCGCGAAGGTACTGCGCCGGCAGTGGCGCCATGCCGGTGGGCGTGGCGCCGAGCGCGAGCAGAGCCACGAGGGCGAGCTCGGTCGCCAGGATGAAGCGTTTCTTTTGCATGTCCGGAGTATTCGGCGGACATCGCATCGAGCGAGTGACGTTAGTCACGAGATGCGAGTTTCGGGGGCGTTCGTCATCTGTCCGAGCAACCCATCCGCGTATCATCTTGTGTTCGAATACGCGCTGATGCGGAAAACGACGAAGGCAGCGATCGCGATTGGATCTGCGCTCGGAGTGGCGGCGATCGAGAGAATCTTCTTTGCTGCTCCGCGATGGCGCGGAGCGGTCACCGATCACTTCGATGGCGAGCGGTTTCGCAATCGCGAAGAGGGCTGGCAATCCGAGGGGTCGTTTCTGAAGTGGATGGCAAATCGCGAGCGGGGGGAGTGGCCGGAGCATCCGGAGCCGGCGTATGGACCGCGGCCGCCGGAGCGCGTTGGCGATGGACGGCTGCGCATCACCTTCATCAATCACTCGACCACGCTCATCCAGATCGATGAGGTCAACATCCTCACCGATCCTGTCTGGTCGGAGCGCGTCTCGCCCGTTTCGTTCGCGGGGCCGAAGCGGCATCGTGCGCCGGGGATCCGTTTCGAGGATCTGCCGCCGATCGATCTCGTACTCGTCAGCCACAACCACTACGACCACATGGACATGGCCACCTTGCGGGCGCTGCAGAAACGGCACAGGCCAGCCATCGTTACGCCGCTCGGCAACGCGGCGGTCCTGCGGCGGCACGGTGTTCATGACGCGTTCGAGCTCGACTGGTGGGAGACCGCGCATCATGCGAATGGGATCAACACCACTGTCGTCCCTGCGAGGCACTTCTCGGCGCGCGGGATTAGCGACCGCAATCGCAATCTCTGGAGCGGCTTCGTGATCAGCGCTCCCTCGGGGCACGTTTACTTCGCCGGCGACACCGGATGGGGCAATCACTTCGCGGAGATCGGCCAGCGCTTCTCTCCCATCCGCGCGGCCTTGCTGCCGATCGGCTCGTACATGCCGCGCTGGTTCATGCAGCCGGCGCACATCGATCCCGCGCAGGCCGTCGACGCCCACATCGCCCTCGGCGCGCTAACCAGCGTGGCCGTTCACTTCGGGACATTCGCACTCGGTGACGATGGCGAGTACGATCCGATTCACGACTTGAATGAAGCGCTGGCCGCGAACGGCAATCCGCCGTTTCTCGTACTCGGCCAGGGAGAAGGACGCGACCTGCCATGATTCATCGCAGCATCGGAGCGGTATCGCACGGCATCCTCGACTACGCCCTGGCCATCATGCTGATCATCGGGCCGTCGGTGGCCGGCTTCGCAGGCGTGAAGGCGACGTGGGCGTACATCTTCGGCGGCCTGCTGTTCGCGATGGCGCTCCTGACGCGCTACCCGCTCGGCGTCGTGAGAATCATCGGACTCGCTCTCCACGGATTCGTGGAATTGCTGCTGATCGCTTGTGTGATTGCGGCTCCGTGGTTCGGCAGTTTCACCAGCGGGGTCACGTCGCCACGTTTCTACTGGATGATGGGATTGCTGATGCTGGTGCTCTGGGCGCTCACCGATTTTCGCGGCGTTCGCGGTCGCTTGCCGGCGATGCCGGTTCCGGCAGCGGTGTCTGCACCAGTTGACGGGCCGGTTCCAGCGCCGCCAGCTGCCGATCGTGCAGCCAGCCCAAAACCAAAGGCGCCATGAGCGCGCCGGCGAGCGCGGTGGCCATGTCTTCCTGCGTGTCCCAGACGTCGCCCTGTGTGCCGAGGAAGGAATCGCCGGCGCTGCCGGTAGCGACGCTGACACGCCACTCCAGCAACTCGTACGCGGCGCTGATGGCGAGGCAGATCGACACGATGATGTAGTAGCGCCAGCCGCGGCTGCGCACGACATCGCGCCGGATGAGAATCTCGCGCGCCGCGATGGCCGGCACGAAGCCCTGCGCGAAGTGGCCGATGCGGTCGTAGTCGTTGCGCCCCATGTGCAACGCATCGCGTATCCAGAATCCCAGCGGCACCTCGGCGTACGTGTAGTGCCCGCCGATCATGAGGATGATGGCGTGAATCGTCAGCAGCGTGAGCAGCAGCGGCGTGAGCGGAAAACTCTTTCGCGCCGCGATGACGAGCGCGATGCCGATGATGGCCGGAAAGACTTCCAGGAACCAGGTGAAGTAATCGTGCGGATGGATGAGCGACCAGACGAAGAACGCGGCGAAGATGGTGAGGAGGATGCGGTTCGTCACGCGTATCAGTGTACGGGCTTTAGAACCGTTTCACGCGGAGACGCGGAGGACGCGGAGGGATTTCTCCGTGCTCTCCGCGTCTCCGCGTGAAATGCCTTTCTACTTCTTCTTCGATGACGACTTCTTCGCCGGCACCTTCCCGCCCGCGCGGCGCGCTTCGGAGAGCCCGATGGCGATGGCCTGCTTCTTACTCGTCACCTTCTTGCCGGACGATCCGCTCTTCAGCGTTCCCTTCTTCCGCTCGTGCATCGCCTTCTCGACTTTGTCCGACGCCTTCTTCCCGTACTTGGTTGCCATGCGCAAAATCTCCTTTCGATTCTGCACAGGAAGGAGTGCAAGTCGTTTGCCCGATCAATCGTGGTCGACGTACGTGCTGCGCGCCAGAATCGAGGCGCGCCGTTGCGATGGAACGTCGACTTCGATCGAGTGCGTGCCGCGGACTTTCGTATCCGGCTTGCGCACTTCGAGCTCGTAATGCCCGGCCAGCGTTTTCTGCAGCCGCTCCACCGCGATCTTCGGGAAGTGAAATGTCTTCGCGTAGAAGCCGCCGGTATCGTCCGCGACTTTTCCCAGTCCCGCTTCGAGCGAGTGGAAATCGGCCTGCGTGAAGTCGATCGAGAAGACGCTGGCTCGTGCCGACTCGAGCGCCTGCCGCGCCGGAACGTATTTCGATTCCATCATCACGCCGCTCGGCGTCAGCCGGCCAAGTCCCCAGCCGAAGAGGATGATCGATTTCGGACCCGGTATCGGCCGCAATGCGTTCGCAAGGATGATCAATGCTGCTTCCGGCGCGGCAGCCTTGCGCATCTCGATCGGGTCGAGGCGCTTCGCCAGCGCAGGCATCGGCACCATCCGCGGTGGAGGCGGATCGTCCGTATACAAAGCCTGCTTCATCGCGTCCTTGATGTGGTCCTTGTTGTTCGTGAAATCGAGACGGAACTTGAGGTGTGAGTCGAACGAAAACACGGCCACGCGGTCCTCGGGATCGAGCCAGTCGAGCCAGTCGTCGGCGTTGACGACCGTCTGCATCTGTCCGCCGAGACGCGAGGCGTTGCGCTCGAAATCGGTCTGGTAGAAAAAGATGAGGAGGCGTCCGTGCGGCGCAGGCTGATCGAGCGTCGTGTTCACGTCGGCGATGGCGGCATCGATGCTGGCCAGCTCCCGGGCGGCCGCCGTCTCCGGAATCCACTCGGCGGATTCCACGCGCGCCGGCTTGCCGTCGATGCGTACCAGAAAGTCGCCGGCCTTCAGTCCCGAGATCGGATTGCCGTGATCGTCCGTGACGCGCGCATCGACGAGGATGCGCTCGACGGTGATCTGCTCCTGCATCTGGGCGTGCAGGGAGGTAGCAAACAGCACGAGCGCAATGAGAAGAGCGCGCATCCCGGCAGTCTACATCTGCGCCCCATCTGCGGATAAAACGCTTCCGCAGATCGACGCAGATCGTTCACAACTACAATCTCCCCATGCGCAAACTTCTTTTCGCCGCCGCGTTGTTTCTCGTCGCTTCCTCCGCCTTCGCAGCCCGTTTCGACGAGATGTTTCTCGACAAGACAATGCGCGTGAACTACTTCCACACAGGGAACCATGGCGAGGAAGTCATCGCGCTCGATTCGGTCGTCTCGGACGGTCCCTGGCCGGGCAGCCGCACCCGCCTCATCGACACCCTCAACCTCGGCAACTACTACTTCGAGGTGATCGACCGCGATACGAACCAGCCCATCTACTCGCGCGGCTTCGCATCGGTCTACGGCGAGTGGCAAACGACCGATGAGGCGAAGGAGCGTGCCGGGACGTTCGCCGAGTCGGTGCGTTTTCCGTGGCCGAAGAAGCCGGTGCAGCTCGTCGTCAAGAAGCGCGACGAAAAAGGCGCGTTCCAGCAGATCTTCTCGACGCTGATCGATCCCTCGTCGCGCTTCGTGAACCCGTCCGACCGCAAGCCCGCCGGTCACGTCTGGAGCGTGATCGACAACGGACCGGCATCGGAGAAGGTCGATCTCCTCGTCATCGGCGAGGGATACACGGAATCGGAGCTGCCGAAGTTTCACAAGGACGTCGAGCGGATGATCGGCAAGCTCTTCGCCACCGAGCCATTCAAGAGCCGGCGCAAAGACTTCAACGTCCGCGCGCTCGATCTCGCCGAGCCGGCCAGCGGCGTCCATCGCCCGCGGACGAACGATAACCGCCGCACCATGACCGGCGTGCAGTACAACATCTTCGATTCCGAGCGGTACGTGCTGACGCTCGACGATCACCGCATGCGCGATGTGGCGTCGTCCGCGCCCTACGACTTCATCGAGATCCTCGTCAACGAGAAGCAGTACGGCGGCGGCGGAATCTTCAACGATCAGGCCACGGCATGCGTCGACAGTGCATTCGCCGAGTACGTGTTCGTGCACGAGTTCGGACATCACTTCGCGGCGCTCGCGGACGAGTACTACACGTCGCCGGTCTCGTACACGAGCGCCGGCGGCAGCGAACACATCGAGCCGTGGGAGCCGAATGCGACCGCGTTGCACGATCCTGCCAACGTGAAGTGGAAGGAGCTGATCGACTCTTCCACTCCCCTGCCTACGCCTTGGGACAAGGAGACGTTCGAGAAGCACAGCCGCGAGATTCAGAAGGAACGCGCACGCCTCCGCTCGACCAATGCGCCGGAGTCAGAGATGGACAAGCTCTTCACCGCCGAGCGCACCTGGGAGACCCAATTCCTCGGCAGCCAGAAGTTCGCGGGAAAAGTAGGCGCATTCGAAGGGGCCGCGTACGAAGCGCAGGGACTCTATCGGCCGGAATTGGATTGCATCATGTTCACCAGGGACGAGGTGGGCTTCTGCCGCGTGTGCCGAAAGGCGATCGAGCGGATCATTGATATGTATTCGAGGTAGCGAAAATGTTTCACGCGAAGGCGCGAAGGTGCTTTTTCGCGTCTTCGCGCCTTCGCGTGAAAGGCTCTTACGAAACTACGCCGCGATACAGATACGCGATGCCGAAGGTCAGCGTCTTTACGTCGATCGATGTGAATCGCGCTGCGTTGTTCATCATCGCGACGAACTCCTCGCCGCAGGGAAATCTCGCGGCGGACGATTCGAGATACTCGAAGGCGCTGCGCTCGCCGGTGACGGCGCCGCCAAGGCGGGGGAGGATGTGGCGGCGGTAGGAGTTGTAGAGTGCGGAGGCAAGCCGGTTCGATGGCTGGCCGAACTCGAGCACGATGACGCGTCCGCCTGGACGGACCACGCGCGCCATCTCGGCGATGCCTTTCTCGGGATCGCCGACGTTGCGGATACCGAAGGAGATGCTGGCGATATCGAATGAGTGGTCGTCGAACGATAGCGCGGTCACGTCGGCGACTTCGAACGCGATGCCTGGCGCCTTGCCGCGGGCAAGCTCGATCATCTCGGGAGTGAAATCGGTTCCGACGACGCGGCCGCCTTCTCCGACGACTTTCCTGAACGCGATTGCCAAATCACCCGTGCCGGTCGCGCAGTCGAGGACCGCGTCACCGGGTTTGACGCCTGACCAGCGCACGGCCGTGCGGCGCCAGAGGTGATGGATGGGGCCGGAGAGGACTGTGTTTGCGCGGTCGTAGCGGCCGGCGATGGAGCCGAACATGGTCTTGATGCGTTTCGGATCAGGACCCTGGTATTGCGTTGCCGCCGCGCTGGCGCGCGACGGCAACGCGTTGTCGGTTGTCGGTTGATTGCGCTGCCGCGCGTTGTCAGCAGATGTGGGGCGGTCGTCGGCCATGAGCTTCCTGGGCGGCGAACGTTACCATCTGCTGAGCGACTGCGTGCCCGGTTTACGCAGGACAACGCGGTCGGCGGCGGGGACGCCGCCGGGCCAGCCGCCGAGACGGCGGCGTTCCGCCGCGCATCGGGTCGGGTTCAGTGAAAGTTACGAGCCGATCATTGCTTCTAGCTTTGGCTTTGCCAGCACGAAGATGTTTGAGCCTTTGACTTCGATGATCTGGCGTTTCTTGAAGTCGCTGAAGATGCGGGTGACGGTCTCTCTGGTTGTGCCGATCATCTGGGCGACTTCTTCGTGTGTCAGGAGGACGCTGAGGCGGATTCCTCTTGGCGTCTGTTCGCCGTTCTTCGTGCACCAGTCGAGCAGCAGTCTGGCCAGCTTTTCTGACGTCGTTTGCGAAAGGCCGAGGGAACGGATCTCGCGCTGGGCGGATTGATATTTCTCGCTGAGCTGCTGCGCGGTGTGCATGCAGACGTCGACGTGTGAGCTGAGGAAGCGGACGAAGTCTTCGCGCTTGATGAAGTTCAACTGCGACGGCTCGATGGTCTCGGCGGAGACTTCGTAGGCTTTGCCGAGGATTGTCGCGCTCGCTCCCAGAACCTCCCCCACCTCGGCGATCTTGACGATCAGCGTCTTTCCTTCCGACGATGACGTCGTGAGCTTCACGCGGCCGGCGCAGAGCAGGAAAACTCCTCGGGGCTGCTCGCCTTCGACAAACAGCAGCGAGCCTTTCGGGTAGATCCCCGTGAATTTGATGGTATCGAGCTCCGCAAGCGTTTCGGGCGCCAGATTGCAGAACGTCCGCCCCGCCCGCACATCGCATTCGGAGCAGTCATTGTGAACGTCGAGGTTGTACGGTGTCGGCATGGTTAGAAAACCCCCGTCACGGAATATAGGGGCGCTCGTCGCCAAGGGCGGCGCTGAATCTCACCGTTCGGAGTGATGAATGTCACTCGATTGAGCCAGAGATCGGGAAGCAGAGATCAGAGACCTGGGGATCAGGGATACTTCGCGCCAAGAATCTCGACGACCTCCGCCCTGACAGCACTCGGGCGAGGACGCCCGAGTGCCCGCGGTCGAGACGACCGCACTCCTGAAGACAAAAATCCCCACCTATCCATGTTCCCCATCCCACCCCCTGGGGTGGGGCGCTGATCACAAATCGAGGTGATATTGGCTACATACAACGGTGATCACACCGAAGGACACGGAGGCAACGATGAACACCCCTTACAACGTCGATACCCAGAACAGCTGCCAATCATGCTCGCTCCGCACCGAGCGCCAGTTCTGCAACATGGGCACGGCGACCGTGAAGCGGATGGATGAGATCAAGTTCACGGCGGTCTATCCGAAGGGCGCGGTACTGTTCGTCGAAGGGGAGCAGCCGCGCGGGGTGTTCATCATCTGCAGCGGCCGTGCGAAGCTGACGACGTCCTCTGCCGAAGGGAAGACGCTCATCGTCAAGATCGCCGAAGCAGGCGAAGTACTCGGCGCCAGCGCCGGCATCCTCGGCACGCCCTACGAAGTCTCCGCCGAGATGCTGGAGCCGTCGCAGGTCAACTTCATCCGCCGCGAAGACTTCATGGCTTTCCTGAACAGCCACCCCGAAGCCTGCCTTCACACCGCACAGCAACTGAGCGAGAAATACCACTCCGCGCAGCGCGAAATCCGATCCCTGGGCCTGTCGCAAAGCACGTCCGAGAAGCTGGCGCGCCTCTTCCTCGACTGGTCCAACCGCAACGGCGAAGCGACCCCCAAAGGCAGCCGTCTGAAAGTGCTTCTGACGCACGAAGAGATCGCCCAGATGATCGGCACGACGCGCGAGACCGTGACGCGTCTGCTCAGCGAGCTCAAACGCAAGAAGATCATCGAAGTCAAAGGCTCGAGCATGTTCCTGCAGGTGCCCGCGCTCGAAGCGATGGTCAGCATTTAGAATTAGAGATCAGAGATGAAGAGATCAGAGACAAAATCCGGCTCTGATCTCTTGTTTCTGATGTCTCTGATCTCTTGTCTCTGATCTCTGATCTCTGATTGTTCACAAATCACAATTTCAAGTAGCAAACATCACAGCGGCCCTTTCGAGGCACGCCTACCGTGCTCCTCGGGGTGACCTGTGATGACTACTGAAATCGCAACTCGCCGGCTGACTCTCGATGATGCACTGACGCAACGTGAAACGCTGCAACTCCAGCCTGCAGGCGCCGTTCTTTTTCAAGAGGGCGACCAGCCGTGCGGCATCTACGTCGTTCATTCGGGATCGATCGATCTCCTCTTCCAGGCGCGCACTCGCGAGCTGAAACCTGTTCGTTCGGCCGCAGTCGGCGAGATCCTGGGACTCGATTCCGTCGTCTCCTGCCGCCCGCATGACTACACCGCCCGCGCGATCACGGCATGCAAGCTCGGATTCATCGACAAGGAATCGTTCACGCAGATGCTCGACGCCGGCCCGGACCTCTGGCTCACCGTTCTCCGCCTGCTCAGTCAGGACATTCACGCCTCGTACGAGTCCCTGCGCCACGCCGGGTTCGCGCGGGCGTAACGTTTCCCAACCTTGCGACGTTGACAAAAGAAGCGCGACAGAGACACAGAGGCAAAGAGTTGAGCGATACCTCTGGATCTCTGTAGCACTCGGGCGAGGACGCCCGAGTGCCCGCGGTCGAGACGACCGCACTCCTAGTCTCCGAGGCGGTAGCCGAAACCGCGGACGGTGTGGAGGGTTGTGGGGTGGTCGGGGTCCACTTCGATTTTTTGGCGAAGGCGGCGGATGTAGACGGCCAGGATTTTCTCGGAGCGGACCTCGCCCTCGAAGAGATGCTCGAGGATCGCTTCCTTCGCCATCGCCCGCCCCTGGCGCTGCGCGAGGAGCATGAGTAGCTCGAACTCCTTGTTCGTCAGGCCGGCGGGAATCCCTTCGACGATTGCGTCGCGAATGCCGTTATCGATCACGAGCCGCCCGATGCGGATCTGATCCGCCGCCTCGCCGCGCCGAGTCTCGGACGCGCGCCGCAACTGTGCCCGAATCCGTGCCGTCAGCACGTCGATGTCGAAGGGTTTGACGACGTAGTCATCCGCACCCAGCTCGAGGCCGGTCACCACGTCGCTGGAAGCGCCGCGGGAGGTGATGATCATGATCGGCGTCTGATCGCGGGCTCGGATGCGGCGGCAGAGAACCAACCCATCGCCATCCTCGAGCGTCAGGTCGAGAAGAATGAGGTCGTACCGCTGGCGATCGAGCAACTCCACCGCTTCGAAATAGCCGGATGCCGTCTCCGCTTCGTGCCCCTCGACCTCCAGAAGCCTTTTCAACAACTGGCGCGAAACAGCGTCATCTTCGACTACCAGGACCCGCCGGGGCATCGTGGCAATTTTAGCGCTCCATTCATCATCCAGAGTATTCGCAACCGGCATCAAGCCACGCTTCGAACGTATATCTCCCCTCCGATGTCGTCGTCGAGCGCGATCGAGCTCGAGCCGCATCCGATCACGCAACTCGGGTTCCGCGCGATGAGACGGATCTCGCTGCCCGGAACGATTCCGAATGCGGCCAGGCGGCCGATGCGCGACAGCGTCTTCGGAGCGATGAACGCGATCGTCGCGGTCGCGCCAACCGGCAACTCGGTAGCGCGCCGGATCAGCGGCTGCACGCTGCTCGAAAAGATGCGGCAGCACTCCCCTGCCGGCACCGGCTTTCCGTGCGGGCAAACCGGAGGATGGCCGAGAAATGCACAGACGCGTTCGACGACCGGCTCGGAGAGCATGTGCTCCATCTCGCACGCCGAGACTTCGGCGTCGCGCAGGTTCGTTCCAAAGGCCTGGATGAAGAGCACTTCCGCGAGCCGGTGCCGGCGCACAATGCCGCGTGCACGCTGCGCCCCTGCCTGTGTCAGGCAATAGCCAGTGCTGCACTGAACGTCTCCCTCCGCGATCAGCGATTCGAGCACGGCGGTGAGATCGACATCGGCCTCGTCGAGGTGAAGCTCGTCCGGCGACATCACCGAACGCGCTTCCTCGGCCGCGTACCAGAGCCGTTCGAGCACTTCATCGGATGCTGCGTGAATCATGGGACCTCCGTTTGAACAACGACGTCAGCAGGCGCGTGATGCGGCCGGAACCGACGAACTCATAGAAACAGCGCGGGCAACGTGACATCTCGCATCCGCGCGAGATCGGACACGCCGAGTGACATCCCGAAGCGACAAAATCGGTGCCACACATCGGACACTCCAGATGGGCGTCATCGTTCACAACACGACTCCAAGAACCTTGAATGCGGCGTTCATCACAACACCGATGCCGAATGAGTAGACGATGATGAAGCCGGCGATCGCCCACCCCATCCGCGCGCCGCGCTCCTTGAGCATGACCATCAGGTTGGCAATGCACGGAATGAAGAGGGTGATGACGGTCAGCGCGATCACGACCTGGTTGGGCGTGAGGTGGCCGGAGCGCTGCATCGCGTAGAGACCGGCGGCACCATAGTCGCGCCGCAGGAATCCGATGACGAACGCGTTCGTCGCCTCGGCCGGCAATCCCAGTCCGCGGATGATGAGCGGCCCGAGCATCCGCTGGATGTATTGCAGCATGCCGGTGGCATCGAGGCCGTAGAGCAGCAAAGTGCCGGCGATGAAGAGCGGAACGGCTTCCTTCAGATACCACTCCGTCCGCGCCGCGACTTTGATGGCGATGTTCGACAGACGCGGAACGCGCATCGGCGGAATCTCGAGAACGAAATCGCCCGGCTCGCCCGGAACGACGCGCGACGCCGCCCACCCAGCCAGCACGATCGTCAGCAACGTCACCATCAACCAGATCAGCGTGGCCGTGATCCCGAGCGGCGCGAGCATCGCCAGGATCACGCCGAGCTGGGCGGAGCATGGGATGCCGAGGGCGAGGAGAAGCGTGACGATGGTCGCTTCCTTCTTGGAGTCGAGGATTCGCGTCGTCAGCGTTGCCATCGTGTCGCAGCCCAGGCCGAGGACCATCGGGAGGACAGCCTTGCCATTGAGGCCGATCTTGCGGAAACCGCGATTGAGAATCACGGCAAGGCGCGGCAGATAGCCGGAGTCTTCCAGCAGTCCGAAGAACGTGAAGAAGGTAACCACCACCGGCAACACGATCGCGATCGCGTACGTGATCGCCATCGTCACGACGCCGTACGGGCCGACGAGGAGATCGTGAATCGTGCGCGCAACGGTTCCCCAGAATCCGGACGCGTGCCCCGCGTAGGCCGCGGTGATCACGCCATCGGTGATGACATGCTTGTGCGGAAACGGAGCGAGCCAATCGATCAAGCGGATCGTCCACGGATTGATCCCATGTTCGAACACATCCTTCTGCATGAGATCGACGAGCGTGCCGGCGCCGATCTTTCCGACGAGCAACCAGGCCAGCGCGAGAACGCCGAGCAGAATCGGGACGCCGTAGATCGAGTGCATGCAGGTGCGCCCGATGCGGTCGCGAAGACCGTCGACATGCGAGGCGCTCTTTCGCTGCATCGTTGCCAGCAGTTCGTCGACCGTGGCGACGCGCGCGTGCGAGATCGCCGTGCTGAGCGGGCGGGCGAGCTGACTCTGCACCGCCGCGCGCAGATCATCGAGTTGCGCGAGCACGGGCGCGGAACACGTCGCAGTGAGCAGCGGCCGGAGGGTCACATCGCCCGCGAGGATCGCGAGCGCCACACCGCGATTGGCAATGGACGCTGCGTGCAACGCCAGCACCTCACGAACCGCGGCGACCCCAACCTCCACCGCCATCGGATACGACACCGCCATCGATCCTCGGCACGCACTCTCCAGCGCCAGCTTGAGCTTCCCGATGTTCCAACGCCGCAGCGCAGAGACGGACACGAACGGCACACCGACCGCCTCCGAGAGCGCGACGGCGTCCGGACCTTCATCCATCGAGCGCAGCTCGTCCGCCATGTTCAGCGCGACGACGAACGGCACCGCATACTCGCTGAGTTGCAGGGTCAGCAGAAGCGTGCGTCGCATGTTGCCGATGTCGCCCACCTGCATGACATCGATGTCCTTCTCCCGCAGCAGAAGATCGCGCGCCACGATCTCATCCTGCGATTGCGGCAGCAGGCTGTTGATACCGGGCGTATCGATGATGGAGCGCTTCTCGTCGCCGATCTCCGCCACCGCCGTCGTCATCTCCACGGTCGTCCCGGGATAGTTCGATACGGTGACGTAATGATTGGTGAGCCGCGTGAAAAGGAGCGACTTGCCGACATTCGGATTGCCAACAAGAAGCAGCGGCCGCCCGGCGAATCTCGTTTCGCCTTCTTCGATTCCTGAGTGGTTCATCGCAAGCTGAGACATTGTCTCAGCGACGGTAGCGAACCCTCCCACATGAGGTCGTGACAGTTGTCACCTGGCGTTGTGACGTGCGTCAAAGTGTAGGATGGACTACTTCAATCCATAGGAAGGAAGGTAATAGCCAATGCGACGAATCGGCCTCGCGGCGATCAGCACAATCCTAACGGCAACGTCGGCATTGGCTTCGATTCACGGTCTGGTGATGACCAGCGACGGCAAAGCACTCGCCAACGCCAGCGTCGTCGCCTATGCGATCGAGAGCTCGGACCAGCGATCGGCACGGCTCGTTTCTGCCACTCCTGAGCGTCCCTTGGTAGCCAGCGCGAAGACCAGCTCGAAGGGTGAGTTCGATGTCGATCCGAAGAAACTGCCGGTCGTCGAGTTGGTCGTCACCGCACCATCGTTGGGCATTCAGAAGAAATTCGCTGTCGAAGGTGATGACGCCGACGTATTCATGCTTCGAACGTCCTCCGTGCGCACCGCTCAGGTTCGCGCGGACGGGAAAGCAGTGGCCGGCGCCATCGTCTCATTCACCAACGGCTACGAAGCAAAGACGGATGCGAACGGTGCGTTCACGGTTCCGGAAACCAACGGGCCGACGCGGATGGTCGTCATCGCCAAGGGCTACGCGCTGGCGACGAGAATCGTGATCGACACAAAGCATGGAAACCTCGACGTCGCATTGTCGGGCGGCGTGGCCATCGAGGGAACCGCCGTCATGGAGAACGGGAAGTCGCCCGTTCCGAAAGCGGTCGTCGACATTGACGGCTTCCCCCTCGGCACGACGGACAACGACGGTCACTTTGCCATCGCACACGCTGATCCGCTCTGGCGCGAGATTCGCGTCCACAAAGAGGATCGCCTTGGCGCGCTAACCCGGCCAACCGGCGCTACGCCGCTCCATGTGGTCACGCGGCCGGCATCAGTGATTGAAGGGACACTGCGCGATGCAGCGACGAAGGCTCCGCTCGCCAACGTGCTCGTGAGCCTGACAACCGGGGTTGGACGCGGCGGCTTCATGGGTGGCGATCCCAGCGTTCGCGCGGCTACGTTCACCGATGAGCACGGAAACTACACGCTCGGACCGCTGACGGCAGGAAACTATCGCTTCTCAGCAGCGCATCCCCACTGGGTCATACGAGCCCAGGCCATATCGGTTCCGCCATCGACGAGATTCCGCAGCGATCTATATGCGACCAGCGCCGGCAGTGTTTCGGGCACGATCGTCGATGAGCGCGGAGCGCCGATTGCTGCCGCGGGCATTGGCTATTCGCTTGTCCAGGCAGGACCCAACTTCCAATCGGGGGAACCCTTTACCTGGAGCGGACCGAATGGGCACTACGTCGTGCGACCACTCGATCCGGGGACCGACTTCGCCTTGAGTGCCCGCCGGCCGGGGTTACCGCCGGGACGCAGCAGTACCTTCCGCCTTGTGGCCGGCGAGAAGAAGAACAATTTCAATGTGACCATCCCAAGCGGGATCGTCGTCAACGGACGCGTCGTCGACAGCGAGAAGCACGAATTGGCCGGCGTCATGGTCATGCCGGTCGAACACAACGACCAGTACGCGGCGCAGGGCGACTATATGGTCCAGAGCTTACTTTCTTCGGCGAACCCATCGGATCACGCCCAGTCTGCAGCGGACGGTACGTTCTCGTTTCGCGTCACGCCGGGCTCCTATGACATCGGCTTCCGGCGCGACGGTTACGTCGTGCGAATCCTCAAGAAGATCGATCTCAAAGATGGGATGCTGCCACTGGAAGCGACGCTCGATACCGCGGTCGAGATCAGCGGCCGCGCCCTTCGCCCGGACGGAACGCCACTCCAGGGCGCCGGCCTCTTCGCGTCCGCAGGTCAGATCCGCAATCCGGTTCCTACCCTCACCGGCGCCGACGGGAGTTTCACCATTACCGGACTTGCTTCGACGACGTACACGGTCAGCGCCAACAAGTCGGACGAGGGACTCACGGCATTCAAAACAGTACGCGCACCGGCGAAGGACGTGGTGCTCCAGGCGGAGCAGGGAAGCCGTATCAGCGCGATCATCGTGGACGAAAAACATCAGCCGGTTCTGGATCTCCGCGCGGGAGTGTCCGTGACGCAGGTGTCGGGAAGCATGATCAACCGCAGTCCCGCGATGATGCAGGAGTTCCATACGAGCGACGGCCAGGTGGTTCTCGATCACATCCGTCCGGGCACGTATGACCTCGTCGTCGATGCCGCAGGCTTCGCGGTCAAGCGTGCACCTGTTCGCGTTGAGGATGGGAAGAACATCGAGGGCCTGGAAGTGGCGCTCACTCGCGGCGTCGGCCTCACCGTGCGAGTGGTCGACACCAGCGGCTCACCGATCACGGGAGCCGCGGTTCGCGAGGTCGCAGCGGGCGGCGGTCCGCAGGATCCCTACGGATTACTGCGCGGCGCTACCGATGCAAACGGAGAGACCCTCTTCCAGGATGTCGAGTCGGGCGATAAGACGTTCGCCATCAGCAAGCAGGGATGTTCGGTCGAAAAGAGGAGCGTAAAGCTAACCGACGCCCGCACGCATCTTGACGTGACGCTCAAAACCGCAAAGACGTTAACCGGAATCGTGCGCACGTCGACGGGATCGCCGGTCGCAGATGCCTCGATCATGGCCAGAACGCCCGTGCAGGATGCGGGCTTTGGCAGTACGCGCTCCGATGCGAACGGAAACTTCCGCATCGAGAGTCTCGGCTCCGGGAGCTATGAGGTTCGCGCGCAGAAGCAGGGTTATGCCACGGCAATCGTGAAAGACATCGACGTCGACACCGTGCAGCAGCCATTGCTGCTCACGCTCCAGAACGGCGGCGTCGTGACCGGATCCGTCCGTGGCCTTGAAGCCAGCCAGTACAAGGACGTCACAGTAAACGTCTTCGGAACCGGGACGTACGCTACTTCGCCCACTCAACCCGACGGCTCGTTCCGCGTCGACGGCGTAACCGGCGTCATCAACCTTCGAGCGGACCTTCGCGAGGGAACCGGAACCTCGCGGGCCAGCGACAATCAGTCCGTCACAGTCGCCGAAGGTGCCGAACAACACGTCGACCTGACCTTCAGCGCCGGCGCAACGATCCGCGGGCGAGTGATCTGGGGAGCAAAACCGTCGCCCAGCACGTACGTTTCGTTCTCACCCGCCGACCCGGCGATTACGACGCGCGCCAGCAGCCAGACGGACGGCGACGGAAAATATGAGGTCACCGGACTGGCCTCCGGAAAATATCGGGTCTACACCAGCTCGTACCCTCGCACGTACGAGACGTCGTATACCGTCAACGGTTCCGGGACCTTCGACATCGAGGTCAGCGGCTCGCGAGTCACAGGTCACATCATCGACGCGACGTCTCATGAGCCGATTGAAGGAGCGATCGCATCACTCGAACGGATCGACGATCAAAAGAAAACCAGCCCTACAGGCAACGGCTCGATCAGTGACACATCCGGCAGCGTTTTCTTTGACAATCTCGAAGACGGTTCGTATCGCCTTCACGTGGAGAAGCGTTCGTATGCAGCGCAGACGATTGATTTCACGGTCCCGTCCTCGACGCCCGTTGAGGTTTCGTTAGCGACAAGCGATGGCGTCGTAATCCGTCCGGTCGATGCTCGGGATGGACGGACCGTCACCGCCCAGTTCTACGCCACCGACGCCTCGGGTACCGCGATCCTGCGCGACTCCCAGATGGAACCGGGAACCGACGGAACCTACCGTCTGGCCCTTGCACCCGGAACATACAAACTCACGATCGGCTCGTGGGACTACGCCGCCAGAACCCTGACCGTGACGTCACCATCACCGGAGCTTCGCGTGCCTCTGGAAAACGGCGGACTGTTGCGCATCGTTTCGAAAGGAAACAAGCGTGTTCGTGCGCGGTTGATCTCAGCGACAGGTGAGCCGTACCGCACACAACTCTGGTCCGACAGCACCGATCTGTACATCACCGGCGCCCTCGAATTGCCACACGTCCTCTCCGGCACATACACGCTCCAGATTCTCGGCGACAACGGCCAGCTCGTCGACTCGAAGAGCGTCACGGTGGCGGATCGGACCACGGTCGTCGTGGATATCTAGTGCGGCATCAAACGCCCCCTCATCCGGCCTTCAGCCACCTTCTCCCCCATAAAGAGCATGGGGGAGAAGGGGCTCGATTGAGATGTAGTCGTAAAGGCAGGCGTTCACGCGGTCGTGTGGTCACGCGATACTCCTGAAGTCGTAAAGGCCGGCGTTCACGCGGTCGTGTGGTCAGGCGATACTCATGAATTGAGCGCCTTCTCCCCTCGTGCTTTTCGAGGGGAGAAGGTGCCGAAGGCGGATGAGGGGTGCGGTGCAATCGACGGACACGCAGTTCAGGCAGGCGTGTCGTCACTGCGCAGCTCCTGTTTGGCAGGTTGCAGTCTCGTCCCGACCCTGCACCAACCTCCCTGGTGTGACTGATGTCACGTACGTTTGTGATCGCAGGCATTCGTTTGCGTGCGTCCCTTCGGCCATCCTCGCAACTGCAATTCGAGGAGACGCGTTATGCACGATTTGGCGTTTGCGTTTGTCGGGGCTGGAGGCGATGGCGCGGTGACGGCCGGCGACATCATTGCCGGGGTTTGTGCCACCGAGGGCTTGCAGGTAATCAAGACGGAGGCGTATGGGCCGCAGATCCGCGGCGGCGAATCGTCGTCGACGGTTCGCGTCAGCAGCAAGCCCATTTACGCGCAGGGCGACACGGTCGATGTGCTGGTCGTGTTCAGTTGGGCCGACTTCGCGCGCTTCAGAAATGAACTGCTCCTCGCGCCCGATGCCGTGATCTTTCATGAATCAGGCGACGCGCCACCCGACGAGCTGTCGTCGCGAACCTGCCATGCCGTGCCCTTCGCAGCGCTGGCAAAGGAAGCCGGCGCACCGAAATCGAAGAACGTCATCGCTGTCGGTCTCGTCACGGCGCGCTACGGACTCTCACTCGATGTCACCCGCCACGCGATCTCCCGCCGTTTCGCGAAGAAACCGGCCGCGGTGATCGACGCGAACCTTCGCGCGTTCGACCGCGGCGTGATTCAGGAAGAGACGCTGCCGCAGGATGGCAAGGAGCGCCTCGAGTACACGTACTCCGAGCCGAAGCTCCTGATGTCCGGGAACGAGGCGTCGGCGTTCGCCGCGATCCACGCGGGCTGCCGCTTCTTCGCCGGTTACCCGATCACGCCCTCGTCGGAAATCCTGCACTTCCTGGCCGAATGGCTGCCGAAGCTCGGCGGATCATCACTTCAGACAGAAGACGAGTTGTCCGCGATCGGAGCCGTGATCGGCGCGTCCTTCGCCGGCGCCAAGGCAATGACCGCAACCTCGGGGCCCGGACTCTCGCTGATGTCCGAGCTGCTCGGGCTCTCTTCGATGGCCGAGGTTCCCGCGGTGATCGTCAATGTGCAGCGCGGCGGACCATCGACCGGCTTGCCGACCGCGAGCGAGCAGTCGGATCTTTTCCACGCGGTCTACGGAAGCCACGGCGACACGCCGCGCGTCGTCATCGCCTGCACCGACGTCGAGAGCTCGTTCCACGCTACGGTCGATGCCTTCAACATCGCCGAGGAGTATCAGTTGCCGGTGATCGTACTGACGGATCAGTCGATCGCACAGCGGCGCGAGACCATCATGGCCGGCGTGCTCGAGCACGAAGTACACGATCGCCACATCGCAAAGCCTGACGAGCTGGAGGAGTACCGCCGCTACCGCAACAGCGCGAACGGCGTCTCGCCAATGAGCGTCCCCGGCATCGCCGGCGGCATGTACCAGACGAATGGACTGGAGCACGACGAACAGGGGCGGCCCAATTCATCGTTCGCTGTCCATGAAGAGATGAACGCGAAGCGGTACCGCAAGCTCGCCGCGATCGCGGACCGCTACAAGATGTTCGATCGCTTCGGCGCGAAGAAGCCGGAGATCGGAATCCTCTGCTGGGGATCCTCGACCGGCGTCGTGCGCGAGGCGCTCGCTCACATGAAAGAAAGCGATCGCATCGGCGTCTTCGCGCCGCGCATGATCACACCGCTGCCGTCACACGACCTGCAGGTGTTCATCGATTCCTGCGAAGCAATCCTCGTCGTCGAGGTCAGCTACGCCGCGCAGTTCACACAACATCTGCGCACGCAGGTCGATCTGCCACGATGGAAGACGACGGTCTACTCCCGCTCCGGAGGAAAGAACCTGGCCGCATCCGAAGTCGAAAACGAATTGCAACGCATCCTCACGAACCGCTCGCAGGAGGTGGCCGTATGACTTGCTCACCGTATTCACCCAACGATTACAAAAGCGATCTGAAGCCGGTGTGGTGTCCCGGTTGCGGCGACTTCGCGGTTCTCAACTCCGTCTATCGCGCGCTTGCCGATCTGCACCGCGAGCCGCATGAGACGGTCGTGGTATCGGGCATCGGATGCTCGTCGCGCCTTCCCGGCTACGTCGATACGTACGGCTTCAACTCTCTGCACGGCCGCGCGCTGCCGATCGCAACCGGCGTCAAGCTGGCCCGTCCGAACCTCACGGTCCTCGCAGTCGGCGGCGACGGCGACGGCATCGCCATCGGCGGCAATCACTTCATGCACGCCGCGCGGCGCAACGTCGATATCGCCTACTTCATGATGGACAACGAGATCTACGGGCTGACGAAAGGTCAAGCCGCGCCGACGACGCCGTCCGGCGACAAGACGAAGTCGACGCTGTATGGCAACCCCGAGGTTTCCGTCGATCCCTGCGGCCTGGCGATTTCGCTTGGCGCGTCATGGGTCGCACGTGCTTTCTCCGGCGACGTGAAGGGAACGACCGAGCTGATGAAGCTGGCCATCGGGCATCACGGCTTCGCCTTCCTCAACATCATCTCGCCCTGCGTCACGTGGCGCGGCGACGATCAGACGAAAGAGCTCCGCGCGAAACAGCGCGCCGTCCCTGTCGATCACGATCCCACAGATCGCACGGCCGCGCTTCGCTTCACGAACGAGGCGGACGATCAGATGACGGTAGGCGTGCTGTACGACGCGCAGCGTCCAACGCTGGTCGACGAGATGCTGGAGATCCGCGACAAAGCGATCGGCATCGCGCCACCGCCGGGCCGCGAGGAGATCCTGCGAGCGTTCGCGCCGGCGAGATAGGGCGGGCGAACGGGGGTCGGGGGTCGGGGGTCGGGCAAAATACGGCACCTGACTCTGGCTCTGCATGGTTCCGAGGCATCGAAGCGAGGTTTGTGAGCTATTAAGAGGCTGACTCGTGCCATATCGATGGCATGGTCGATGCCATCGATGGCATGGTCGGTGGCATCGATGGCATGACCCAATACCATCGACGGCATGGCTCGATACCATCGATGGCATGATCCAATACCATCGATGGCATGGCTCGATACCATCGATGGCATGGCCGATGACGTCGATGGCATGACCCAATACCATTGATGGCATGGCTCGATGCCTTCGATGGCTTGACCCAATGCCATCGATGGCTTGGTCGGTGACATCGATGGCATGACCCGATGCCTTCGATGGCTTGGTCTGATGCCATCGATGGCATGACCCGATGCCTTCGATGGCATGGTCGATGACATCGATGGCATGGTTCGAAGCCACCTACGGAATGGCTCGCTGGCATCAATGGCAAGCCTTTATGCCGGAGGCGGCTTGGCTTGATGACATCGTTGGGATCGTTCGATGCCGCTGATGGCTTGGCTCGATACCGCCGAAGCCTGGCTTGATGTCATCGATGACTTGGCTTGACACCGTCGGCGGCTTGGTCTCAAACCATCCCCAGCTTAGTTTCGAACCATCGAAGGAAGGGGCAAAACGCCGCGAGCGAACGTGCAACCTATCGCTTCTCGATGATCAGGACGCCGCCTGCATGGCCGCGATGAATCGGAAGGCGGGCAACGACGCGCGCACCGGCAAGGGCGATGCTGCGAAGGATGGATCGCTCTTCGTATTCGCATCGTTCCGCGGGATCCTGAGCCCGGCGTTGCACGTGCCGGATGACTCCGCGCGTACGATTCTCCGGCAGCGACCGGAATCGGATCAGACGAAGGAGCGTGGCCGCGGGCCGGCGAAACGGAATGTGAAGCGCGGCAACACCGGACGGCGCCAGCAACGTCATCAGCGTTCGGATGATCTCGTATCCGGCCTCATTCGGGATGTGCTCGAACACAAGGAGCGAACAGATGAAGTCGAACGGGCCGAAGCCCGCAAGCTCTTCGATCCCGATGAACGTCACGTTGAGTAATCCGGCCTGTTCCGCATTCCGCCGCGCGTGCTCGAGAATCGTCGGCGCAATGTCGCAGGCGACGACGCTTCGAGCGCGTCGCGCCAACGGCAGCGTCAGCCGCCCGGCACCGCATCCGAAGTCGAGCACGCGATCGAAGGTCACGTCGCGCCCGAGGAGCGACACGATCGCGGGAAGAAGTGTGGCGATATCCCCTTCGCCGGCATCGAAGAACGCAGCCGTCGCAGATACGTTGCCCGCCACTTCCGGCGCGCCGTCATCGTTGAGAAGCGCGAAATACGGCTCGCGGCGCGCGAAGTCTTCCCAATCCTTCACGACGGCAGTGTACGCGCCAAACGCTACGCCATCGCCCGCGCGCGCGATCCGTGCGGGCGTAGCTTCCACGCCACATACGGCCGCGCCAGTTGCCGCAGCGCGCGGTTCTTGAACGCGTAGAGATCGCCGGCCAGGCTCGGCTCGACAAGGGCGGCCGTTTCCTCGGGCTGCACGACCAGCGATACTTCGATCGGGAGAATGCCGACCGGCAGAGCTGCGCGGCGGCAGCTCTCGTGCAGGTACGCGAAGACTTCCTTCATCGCCTCCGGATCAGGCGGCCGGACGTTTTCCATCTCGCTGCCAACCGTCGGGCGGAAGATGCAGACCGTCGGAAAGGCGCCGGCGTTCACGATGCGGTCGATGCCGCGCTTCGTTGCTTCGATCGGCTCGACGCCGGCGATGATCTCGCCCGATACGCGCCCGCGCCCAAGCTTGCGCGAGGTGTACTCCATCGCTTCGAAGAACGAACGCTGGCCGACCGTCTGCGCTTTGCCGGGGCAGAGGCTCGCGAAGACTTCCGGATCCTCGAACTCGTAACAGAACGAGAAGTGATCGGTTCCCGCTTTGATCAGTTCATCGTATTCGTAGTAATTCGCGCGCGGCACCGGCACGGCCTGCACGCCGATGAATCCACCCACATGCGTGCGTACCGCGCGGACGAACGGCTGCGCCTGACGCAGGCCGTGAATGACTTCGCGGTCGGCGCGGTCTTCATAGTGATAGCCGGTATTGAAGTGCGTGAAGATGCAGCCGGACTCCTGCCGGGCCGCCATCGCCACTTCCACCACGTCAGTCACGCGCTTGCGCGACTCCTCGGCGGCTCCGACGTTCTTGCCGGTCGTGCAGAATTTGCAGGCCAGCGACGGCGACCAGCTCCAGTAGAGACAGCGGTTCGAGATGTAGACGCCGAGGTAGTTGCCCTGGAGGACGCCGACCCGGGACATTGGGACGTCGGCGCTGGTGTTGCGCGAGTACCAGGCGGGCTCGGGCGGAATCGTCACTTCGTACGCCTCGCCATCGCGCGAGTCGACGACGAAGTAATTGCCCTCACTTTCGTGAAGCGTGAAGACGGAGTCCAGCGCGAACGGTTCGACGACTGGAACATTGACCCACACCGGCTTCGATGCCGCCGGAATGACGATCTCGAGCCCCGACCCGAGCCCCGCGCGGGTGCGGCTGATGCGGCGTCCATCGTGTTCCGTATCGCATGACTCGTCGATGCGCATCCCGCGGCAGAACAACTCAATCTCCAGCTCGACCGGCTTTAGCATGCCGCGATTAGAAACTGACCTCCGGCCCGGTCCGATGATCGATGTCACGAGGGGATGTGACGGCTGTCATGCGGGGTCGCCGGGAGCGTCGTGTGACGCGCAGCACATGGCGGTGTGAGCAAGCCTACGGCGGCCTTTCCGGCATCGGCGCACTGTACATGCAGCTCTGGAGGCCAGAATGTCCCGCACAGCACTGAAAGAAAAAACCATCACACGGACCGAAGCGATCGATCGTCTGCGCGACGAGCTGATGAAGCTCGCGGACGATGAGAGCTCCGTCTGCAAGGTCGCCGCTGAAAAAGGGATCTTCTGCAAGGGCTTCCACCGCAGCAGCGACGGCGGACTGCGCCGCTGCTATTCATGGCTCGACAAGCGCCGTCCCGGCATATCGCGCGACGAGCTGGAAGACCTCGCCAATCGCTGGCAGCTCGCCCGCCAGGAAGTCAACCAAATGCCGATCGCCTGCGACGTCCAGCAGAAAGAACACGACTCCTGCAACGGCTGGGACGACTTCACGAACAACGATCTGGCGACGTTCTACTTCGAGCTGACGGGCGCGCCGATCGCTGTGGCGTGAGGGGGGCGTCGCCGAAGGAGTGCGGGCGTCTCGCCCGCGGCGACGAGGCGTCCTCGCCTCGGCGTGGTTTCCGTGACCTGGACATTCTCTTTCGCATGCTCGGATTACCGCCGGGCGAGACGCCCGTCGGCCGCAGGCGAGACGCCTGCACTCCTTTCGCGTGATCACGATCACCTGGGACGGCGGGCGTCCCGCCCGCTTTCTCCGCTGACCTTTCCCTGCCCGTGTATGTATCCAGGCGACCCGCTCGCGGCAATGATGGTTACCATCATCGTGATGTATAACCATAACTAGGAAAGGAGGAGTGCGCTTCGTGGCCCAACAGGACGAGACGAGCGGGGAAGCGGCGTTCGATGAGCGGTCGATCGCGCGCAGGCATGGGTTTCGGGAACTGATCTATCCCGATCGGGCGGCCATCGAGAGCGTCCAGCGTTTCCTCCAGGAGATCGTCTCCTCGTGGACGGCGAACAATCCCCCCAAGATCCACCTGACCATCCTGCGGCGCTTCTTTCAGGGAGCCATCGAGCGGCAAAACATAAGCAAGATGCCGAACATGCCGCTCGAAGAGTTCCTGCTCATTCAAGCGCCGTACGGCATCTGCTCGCGCGTCTTCGGACGGATTCTCGAGCGGAAGAAGGGCGCCTTTTATCAGGCCGCCTATCACTCGGTGGAGAAGTGCGAGGAGTTCCTTTCCTACCTTCTCGATCCGGATACCATCTGGATTCGCAAGAACCTCCCCGAGGAGATGATCGCGCGCGCCATCGTGCTGCAGGAATTCCTGGAACGGTATCCCGAGGCCAAGCAGCGCTCCGATGAGGATCTGGAACGCCGGCTCCGAGCGCGACGCGCGGGCGGCGCCGGATAGACCGGGAACGATCAACCACAGAGCCGCAGAGCGCCGATAGGGTATCCCGCTGCAAGTAACTCCTATGTAGCCTTCTTCCGTATCGGATCGAACGTGAACCGCAGATCCGCAAAAGCCGCCCCCGCCCTGCCTGCGGTTCCGGCGGTCGCTAGTGGCGCGTAGTGCTCGTCGATTCCGTGCGGTGCCAGCGCCTCGGGGCTGTCGTCACCTCCGGGCCAGATGATGTTCCCGGTTGCGGCGCGGGCGGGGATGAGCCAGTAGTCGCCGGTGCGCCAGGGGGGCGCCTGGTCCGGCTGGGCGAGACGCGAGAACTGCACTTCGATGCCGTCGGAGAGCTCTTCCCAGTCGCTCTTCAAATCGTCCGAGGGGGCTTCATCGAAGGTGCGCGGTTTGTCCGCCCAGCGGCGGAGGATCGGATGCTTCTTCGGATCGCGGCCCGCCTCCGCGCGTGGCTCGTCATTCAGCTCGATGGTTCGCCGCTGGCGGTCGATCTTCACCACTTGCAGCAGCGGATTGGCGATCCGGCGGAGCGCGATCTCGTCGTCGACGACTTCCACCCAGTCATTCTTCATGATCGCGGTGCGCTCGTCGCGGCCGAGCGATTCGAGGTAGATGGTCTTCTTGGCGATGTCCTTGATCGGATAGACGATCGATGCGTTGTCGGATGACCACTTGAACGTCGCCTTCTTGGCCTGCCCGTCCTCCTGATCGTGAATCTCGACGCGATAGAGCTGGTTCGCTTCGCCGCGATACCGTGCTTCAGGAGAGATCACGCACGGATCGGTCTTCTCGTTCTCCCGGGCCTTGGCACGCATGCGGCCGCGTCCGCGGAGCAGGATCTTCAGAGCCAGGTAGTTCGCATCGAACGGAGCCACATCCTTGAGTTTTTTCGCGATTGCGTCGACGAGCTCGAAGGGAATCGAGCGGATCTGCCAGACGATCACAGCGCGGCTCGTAGTATCGGGACCGTTTAATGCCACCTCGCGGATGCGATCGTCTTCCGCGGCGGAAATGTGGCGCTCCCACACCGCGAGATAGAGAAGGTCCTTGTCGCTCGCGAACTTGTCCTGCCAGTAGGAGTCGGCGTGCTTGACGACCGGCAGACCTTCCCCATATTTCTCCGGTTCGAGCACGAGCTGCCACCACGCGACGCCAGGCGGCAGATTCACGCATGGGATGCCGTCGATCCAGTAGTGACCCCAGCGGATGACGAACTCCGCCGGCTTTGAGCCGGCCGGTCCCGGGAGGATCTTGAAGCTGTCGCCGAGACCGGCGTGAACGCCGATGACGTCGGCGCCGAGGGCACGGAGGAAATGCAGCGTCGCCTCCGTCTGCTCGTTTGCGTCGGAGTCGAGCTGCACGCGTCCCATCTGGTAGAGCACGCGCGAGACGTGGGTGCCGTGGCGGCGGGGGTCGAGTGAAAAATCACCATGCATGGTTCTGTTCTCCTAGTCGGCGTAGATGGTTCCGGTCTCCATGCCGGCGGCAGTCGACTGATCGAGCCGCGCGCGGAGGTTGGCGATCCGCAGCGGCAGAAAGACATCGTGGAAGGCGCCCATCTCCGACTGGTCGTCGGCGCCGCGCGTGATCTCGTCCGCGCAATCGAAGGCGAGCTGCGCGTAGCCGGGCGCGCCGAAGCGAATGCCGTTGAATTCCGGCTCAACGCGCCGGCGCTCCTGTTCGATCAGCGGACCGGACGGGACGTTCAGAGTCTTCGCCGTCTTCTTCGCGGCGTCATCGACCAGGTCGGGCTGGCAGTGATAGCGCCTCGGCGTGCGCGATCCGGGAGGCACCCAGCAGAAGCGCATGCAGCCAAACTGGCGGCGGACGACGCGCACCTTGCCGGTAAAGATCGAGTTTTCGCCGAGCTCGATCGCATGCGTCTCGATCGTGCCGAAGACGGTACAGCGAGCGATGCGCAACGTGGCCCAGGCGTACGATGACCCGGGACCGGCGATGGCCTCGCGGTCGTGCGACGTGGCATCGACGATCGAGTCGGAGATCTCGATACGCAGCGGCTCGGACGTCGGAGTCTCGTCCATGACAGCGATCGTCCCGGTGATGCAGCGGTCGATCGTGACGAGCCCTTTCAGATTGCGGATGTCGATGCTCGACTCGTCCGGCGCCGCGGGGTCGCAGTTGGGATGCACGGACCAGCCGGGGACGAGCGTGCAGTGCCGCAGCACGACGCGTGCATCGACCGGCGTCTTTCCCGCGCCCTCGGCGCGCAGAGGCCGCCCAAGGACGAGGATTCCGTCGAGTGTGAAACGCGACTGCTCGTTGAGGACGACAGCGAGCGCTTCGCCGCGCGCCGGGTTGTAGTCGAGCACGCGGATCACCGGCCGGCAACGATTCGCGGCGCGGATCTGCAGCGTCTGTTCTTTCGCCAGCTCGATATCGAACATCTCCGTGTAGAAGCCGCTGTCGGAGATCTCGATGACGGCATGGCGCGGGTTGTCTTTCTGCCACGCTTCGAGCGCCTCGGCGATGGTGGTCATCGCTTCGCCGTCTCCGAGCCGGTACACCTTCGCGCCGCGCGGCTGCTGCAGCACGCGCGCCGATTCGTGCGCTCCGATGTCGTCGGCAAAGCCGTAGTGATACGAGACCCAAAGATCATCGGGCTCGCGCGACAATGCGATCCGGCCCAGCTTGGGATCGACCGCGATCTTGCCGTCGGGAGGGCGGTACTCCCAATTGCTCAGATCGGCGGCGATGATGTCGCTCGCCGGCACGAGGTTGTCGGGCTTGTCGATCCAGATGGCGAAGCTCTTTCCGACGCCGTAGTAATCGCCGATGTGCTTATCGAGGGCGCGGCGGCGGATCGGGGCAGGCACCTGGATCTCGCCGGAGATCGTGGCCACGTCGGGCTCGCGCTCCGCCTTCGTGAAGATCGGCGCGTCGTTGCCGAGCGCGCTGAAGGTGAAGAAGAAGTAGCCGCCGCCTCGCTGCACAAAGTATGCGGGAGCGTGCGTGATGGGAAACGAGCGGAGACGCCAGAGCCAGACGCCGATGCTGGGGATGTTGTGGCGGCCGGTGGTCTGGTTTCCGCCGATCAGGCGGAGATCGGCGGTGCGCGTGAGCGAGTCGAATGGACCGTCGATGAGATCGAGGGGGTCTGCCTGACGAAGATCGGTGAGCGCGCCGCGGCCGTTGAGATGATTCAGCGATTGCTTGCGCCCCAGGAGCGTGTAGTACTCGGTGGCATGCGCGGAGAAGCCGCCGACGTCGACAGCCAGTTCCTCGAGCAGGGCGAGGGTTCCGCGCCGGCGGAGGTCGCGCAGGTAGTTCGCGACCGCGCGCCGCGGAGCGATCGCACGCGTGCGCCGTTCCGAGTCGAGGCCGGCCGCGGCCGGAATCTCGTAGCCAACGAGATCGCCGATGTACGGCACGACCCATTCGTCGCACGTCTCGATGAACCAGTTCTCGTACAGCTCCGCGATATCGTCTTCGATGACGTTCACCTGCTCGGCGATGATGCGGAGCAGGTCGCGCAGCGCGTGGTTCGACTCCTCGTCGCGCTGGCGGTAGACGACTGGGAGAAGATCGAACAGGCGGTCGATGCGCAGGCTACTCATTGGTGATCTCCGTGAGGATGAAGAGGTCGGCGAGCTCCGCCGGGATATAGGCGATCTGTGCCGCGCGGAAGTCGAGACCGTCGGCACGCGCGAGCGTCGGCACGATGGCTTCGACACCGCTCACGACCGGTACGCGGAACCCGTTCTCTGTCGCGACGTTCGTCGACGCCGACTCGTCGATCGATTGTTTTTCGTCGACGTGGAGGTCGAAGTTCTCGGTGACGGTCTGACCGGCGCCCACATTCGATCCGCTGTGGCGGGCCGGCACGAATCCGTCGAGCGTAGCGTCGATGTTGTATTCGCCCGCCGGCACGACGAGCGTGTAAAGCCCATTCGCATCAGTCGTCGCCGTCACGCGCTTCGCATTCGCATCTGCGCCGGTCGCTGTGATCAGCGCGCCGGCCAGCTTGCCGCTGTCGCCGTCGGTCACGACGCCGGTGATTTTCCCCGGCTTCGGTTGCGAGCCGAGTGCGGCCACGTCGACGATGTCGTCCTGGGCGATGCCACCGAGGGCGTCGAGATCGACGTAGGTGACACCGGGAACCGACTGGATGGCTGCGATGACTTCGGCGGGAAACAACGGCTGGCCGATCTCGCGGCGATCGTACGAGAAGACATCGAGCAGCTTCGCGCGAATCACCGGCGCGACGTTCTTCCAGAGGTAATCGGGATCGACGCGCACGTTCGCGCTGGCGGCGACGACCAGCTTCTCCCGCGGCTGCACGACGAACGGCTGATAGGGATCGCCGAACGCGCGCAGCGCTTCGACAAGATTGCGGTAGAGGTCGGAGGTGACCTCGACGTCGACATCGCCCGAGCCACCAACCGTGAGATGGACCACACGCGCGCGGCCGTCGGAGAGTGCGGTCGCGGCCGCTTTGCTGATGCCGGCGAACGTGCGCGCGAAATCGGCGAAGTCATGGACTGACACGACACGCCCCATCGCCTGCAGGGAGACCGGAATGTTGCGCCGCGCGTCGTCGCGCGATTCGGGGTCGGCGCCGCCTGAGGCCCTCAGCGGATTGACCACGTCTTTCACGCCGAGCGGTCTGGAGATGGCGGTGGCGATCTGCTTCGCACGGACGTTGCCCGGCCTGCCAATGCCAGTGCGGTACACGGCACGAACGTTGTCATTGCCAGTCGGCACCCGCGAGCCTTCGCGGCCGTTACCGAAGGTGATCGAGACCTTCCCGTCGTTCGCCGTCTTCGTGGTGTAGACACGGCCGGTGGGCGGCACGTCGGCGAACGTATCGACCGCGTGCCAGAGGACGTCGTTGACGCGCACGGCGAGAGTCGTGACGACGCCCGCGGGTGTCGGTGCGGAGACGAAGGTGAGAGGCGTCTGCTTGAGCGTGAAGGTCTGCAGCGGCTCGGCGGCGTTTCCTCCGCCGAGGATCTCGGCGCGTGTTTCGCCGTGATCGGCCTTCGCGACGTTACCGTAGATCGTCACCGTCGCGCGTTTGTAGTGATACTTCAACCCCTCGGGTGCCAGGACCAGCGCGCTATACGGCGTACCCCCAATGCCAGCGTCGTGCACGAGATCCACGTTCGCGACCATCGCCAGCTCCCCGGCGATCACGCCTTCGGAGCCTGTGGTGTCGTCGCGCTCGCCGGTGACGATCACCCAGCGTCCAGGCTGCAGCCCTTCGATCACGGCATCGAGCTCGATGCGGGTCTCGGATTCGGTCGAGCCGACGTCCGCGGCCAGACCGATGATGCGATCGAGCGGCTGCTGCGCGAGAGTCAGTTTCTCGCTTTGCGTGAGCACTGTCGCGGCACGAATCGTCTGAAGGTTGTCGACGAGCAGAGCGAGGCGCGAGGCATCGTCGACGTCGGTATCGACGAATGACGCCCATGGGGAGTCGAGCCCGATCCGCGTCGACTTTCCGCTGATCGCGTACGCCGTACGGTTGACCTGATCGACCTCGAGTGCGACGTACACATTCGCGTTTTCCACGCTGCGGACGACGACGTAGCTTCCCGCTTTCAGCGCGTCAACTGAGGTCTCGGTATAGAGCGCGTCGTTCGCCTCCGCGACCGCCGCCGGAACCTTCGGCGAACCGGTTCCTGTCGCTTTGTCCTCGAACAGCACCGTCGGGGCGTTGAAGCCGAACGGCGCGGTGCGCCGACGCAGCACGTGTACGCTCCTGAACTCCGCCTGCGGCCTGCGAGCCGCGGTCGATTGCGCCAGCGCCTGGTAGAGGTTTGTGCTGACCTGAGGAAGGAAGCTGGTAAGGAGACGCGGCAGGTGATCGGAGTCGCGCGAGAGCGACGCCTTGAGTGTGCGAACGTACTGCCACTGACTGGCGGGCGCGATGGCCGCGGGCGAGGCCAGCGCACTAATCAACGCGCTGGCGTCGAACGGCGGAGGCGGAGGCTGGGTGCCGAAGTCGCGGTCGGGAGCAGCGACCTTCGCCTTCACGCTGTCGGTCAGCTGCGGCACCTGTTCATAGAGCGGCTTGATCGAGGAGCGCGGAATGCCGAGGAGGAGCTTTCGGAAGAGATCGCGAAGGAGGTCGATCTCCTGAGGCGGGATAAGGATGTCGGACACAACCTTCTTCTTCGATTTCTTCAGCGGAGCCGGATTAGCGGCCAACGCCACATTCTTTGGCGCCAGCAACTCCGCAAGCCGCGACCGCACGACATCGAAAAGCTCTGTGTAGTAGGGCCTGATCGGATCGAGCGCGACCTCGGTACGCTTGCGCTGCGTGTCAATCGTCGTCTTCACCGCCCGGCGCAGCGCGTAAACCGGCTTGGCGTTCCAGTCGAAGACGAAGAGCAGCGGCTCGCCGGCGTCGATCTTCGTATCGGTCCCTTCGATCCAGACCGACTCGAGCGTCAGGATCGTCTCGAGCGTGATCAGCTGCGGCTTGCTGAGGCGGGGCTTCAGCGTGTTCCAGACTGCGCGCGCGTCGATGTCCTCCTGCGTCTCGAACATCTGCGCCTGTTCGCCGGGGCCGGGAGTGCTCTGTGCTTTCGAACCGGCCGTGATGACCGTCGTGCCGTCGACCGTATAAGCGAGATAAACGCTCGCCGAAACTCCCGGCTTCAGCGTGTAGCCGACGAGGCGGCCGAGCTCGAGGATCGAGCGGCGCTCGGTGGCAGTGCGGAGGAATCCTTCGACCGCGATCCGCTCCTGATAGAAGGTGAGGACATCGGCGGTGACGGCCCAGGCGTCGAGCAGCGCAATCGCGGGGTCATCGCTCTCGCGTGTCGTGAGCGCGTGCAGCGAGTACGGATTACCCGCCTCGTGGGGCACGGTGAGGCGGCGGATCATCGCGTCGCGGAACGATGAATAGGTTCCGGCGCGATACTTCAGCGTCGAAAGGCCGGGGCGGTTCGCCAGCCCGATGTGCACGCCGGCACCGGCCAGACAGGCGCAGCAACTACAGTTCGCGCTCATCGTCCGCCTCGCACGTTGCCGAACGTGAGGAATCCGTTCTCCGGCTGCGCGGGATCGTGATCGAGGCGCGCGATCTCATTCGGGCCGAGCCGCAGCACACCGGTCGACGACGGAGCCCCGAGCGGCGGACCGATCGTCCGCTGCGCGATCCGCTCGAGCCGGATCACCTCCACCTCGTTCACGCCATCGACCGCCATCACCGCCGCGACGATCCTGCTGACGTAGACCGCTTCTCCGAACGTCACGTTGTCCGGCTGAAAGAGCTTCAGGATCGCCTCGCGCACCGCCACGAGCACGTGCGCGCGGAGATAGTTTTCCTTGATGCAGAGGTCGAGCTCGAGCCGGAGCGGAACCGACTGCGCTCCTTCGACGCGCAGGTCGTGTCCCATCCGGCGATAGCGGGCGAGCGACGACTCGATCGATCCCCGAAGCGCATCGTCGAGCGTCGCGGTGCTGAACGGATCGACCGCGACATCGGCCTCGTACCAGCTTCCGCTCCAGACCAGCGAGCCGGCTGCGTTCTGGACGCGAGGGTTGCGAACGGGGAACCGGACGTAACGCGCGAGTGCCGCATAGTCGGCGCCGGTGATTGCCCGTTGCAGATCCTGCCGGAATGCCGATGGGGCGTTCATCTTCACTTCCGCGACCGGCTCGGGATCTGCGGCGCCCATCGACGGCAGCGGGTTTCGCACGCGCGCGATCAGCCCGCTGACGGGGTTGCGGCGAAACACCGCATGCCCGATCGCCTCGGGCCCGATGAGTCCTGCGCGTCCGTTGCCGATCCGGTACGTCGCCGTGAACGCCATCCCCAACTCCACCGCACGTCCGGCTTCGCCATCCCCGAACCGGGCATGGGTGCGCCCGTCGTCATCGATTTCGGCCACGAACTCCGCGTCATCGGCACCGCTGTCGAGCAGATCGTAAACCGCGGTCCAGAGCAGGTCTTCGGTTTCGCCATGAACATGCGGACCGGTACTCGCCAGTGTCGCCGCCGCAACAGCGGCGCGCGGATCCTGCTGGAGCAGAACGTTTGCGGGCGCGCCGTAGATCAGCGGTTGCGCGAACGTCTGCGGCGCATTGCGGAACGACGGGCGATAGCGGCGCACGACGTTTGGAATCTCCGAAGCCTGGTCCTCCCCTTCGCAAACTTCTTCGATGTCCTCAGCCGGAATCGGATCGAGCGGCTCGGTCAGCGTCCGCCCGTGATCGCAGAGCAACACGTTGCCGCGCGCGATGGCGAGCGGCTCAACGTAGTCGCATTCCGGAGGACCACCGACCGCGGAAACGCAGAGCATGAACGGCATGGCGTCCTCGCGGCTCCACTCGACTTCGAGCACGGCCTGATCGGAAAGTGGGTCGATCGACGGCGTGACCTTCGTCAGACGCACGACGTGACGATGGGTGCGATCGACGTCGGGCTGCGGCGTATGTCCGTCGAACGTGTTGTCGACGGTCCCCGCGCACGCGAGCTCTTCGAACAGCAGGAAGTCGCCGGCTTCGAGCTTCAGCTTCCGCTTCGGCGCGGGCGGTGGCGGAGGAGGCGGGCAGTAGTCGTCCTCTTTCTTCGCGCGGCGGCGCGGCGAGCGGGAATCTGAGACTTCGGCATACGCAGGCTGCTGGTATTCCTCCGCCGGCGGCTCTTCTTCGAGGATCTCGTCGACGAGCGTCGCGCGCGTGGCGCCTTTCGGGATGCAGCACTCGCGGTCGCCCCACGTGTAAATGCGGATCTCGTTGTGCGCGGTGTACAGCTCTTGCGTCCCGTGCTCGGAAAGCGGCTCGAACGCGAGCCAGCCCGGCGGCGCGGCTTCGACATCTTCCGGCTTCAGGACCGCGGCGGTGGTCGTGCTGCCGAGGTTCGTGACGAAGTAGACGTCGGCGAGCGTGAGGGCACCATCGATGGAGACTTCGAGAAATACGAAGACGCGTGCGTTGCAGCCGTCGTGCATCCGGTAGTCGACGAGCCGCGCATGCCGCCGCACCGAAATGCGCTGCCGCGCGGTATCGAGATACGCCTCGCTCGCCACGGCATCCTGGTAGTAGCTGAGATAGTCAGCGGCGTACGCGAGCACCTCGACGATGGCGATTCCGGTATCCGGCACGTGCCGCTCGCGCCAGTCGGGCATCAACAGCGAGAGCCGGTCCAGGATCAGCCGCCGGAACGAGGCGTAGTCCTTAGCCAGATAGTTGATCGCCGGCTGCGTCTCCTCGATCGGACAAACCTCTTCCGTCTTGCAATCGACTTCGGCCGGACAGCCGAGCCGGAATGTGAAATCGGTGCACGCGTAGCGAGGATCGAGTGACTTCATCGGGACGTCCGATGGTTCCCCTTCCTCGTCGAGCTCGACGAAGCAGAGCGTGTAGACCGACCAGTCGCCCTCGCGGTCGAGATCGATTCCCAGACAGTCTTCGTCGTACGTATCGTCGGTGGCGTGCGCGTCGAAGTTGAGTGCGCGAATGTTCGTGACGCGCCGTCCGCCGCGAATCACGATCCGTTTTCGCGCCGCCGCTCTCTCGTCGTCGGACTCCACAAGAAAGTCGGACGGAATCCCGGTGATGAAGTGGACGCAGAGATGACTGCCGTCGACGTCGACATAATCGATCCCGTTCGATCCCTTCTTGCGGATCAGATCGCGGCGTCCCTCGTCGCGGCAGGTGAGCGCGGCGGTCATGCGACACTCCTCTCGATCGTGTCGGTGCGCACTTCGCCGGTCCGACGCAGCGCGTAGCGGATGGTGATGCGGAGGACGGCATCCGCGGCGTTGACCTCGAGCAGTTGCAGATCAAGCACGTCGCCGAGCCACTGCTGGATCGCCGCGCGCATCGTGAACTGCAGCGCCGCGGCGAGCTCGGGACTGTTCGGCGAAAAGACGAGCTGCATCAGGCCGCTGCCGAACTCGGGACGGTTCACCCGCTCGCCGGAATTCGTAAAGAGGAGCTGCTCGAGCATGTCGCGGACGTGCGCGGCGTCGTTGCAGCTCGCCGTGCGGCCTCGCGTATCGATGTGGAATGGATAGTCGATGTTCATGCCAGCCTCATTGCGCGATGGCGCGTGTCTGCGACGGGACGAGGATCAGCGGGACGCCGTTCGGCACGGTCAGGGCCTGACTGTCGATCAGCAGCAGCGGCTGGCCGTTCGACTGCACGCGTGTCGCGGCGGTCGTGAACTGCGCGGTCACGCATGGCTGCGGCGTCGCGCCATTCGCAAACGGACAGCCGGCGATCACGTAGGGCGACGTCACGAGCACGGTCGGCTGCCCGCTTACGGTCACGCGGGGATTCGGCACTGTTGCCTTCGCAGTGCCGGCGTGCGAGCACATGGCGCTGGTCGTAACGGTGACGAGTGGTCCTGGCATTTTCTCCTCCGCGCTCACACGATGGTCATTGCGCCGTTATTGATCGTGACGGCCGGCCCGAGGAGCGTGATCGACGCTCCCTTGCCGTTGTCGATGTAGATGCCGGTATCGTTGACGACGATCTTTGCGCCCGTCAGCGAGCGGAGCGTGATGCCGCCGGTTGGACCGGGGAGATCGCTGATGATCACCACGTTCTGCAGCGTGTTCTGCAGCACGATGCTCGGGCTGATCGGATTGTTCGTGATCGACGCCTTCGTGGCATCGGTCGGCAGCTCCGCTTCCAGTCCCCAGAAGCAGCCGGTCCATACCGGCTTGTCCGGATCGCCGCCCTCGAACTCGATCCAGACCCCGGCGCCGATCTGCGGCACGTACGAGATGCCCTGCAGCTTTCCGGCGAGTGGATAACACGGCATACACCAGCTCGTCGGCAGCAGCGCGGAGACCGCGGGCACCGACGCGAGAATGCGGCCGATGCCCTGCGGGTCGAGGTTCAACAGCACGGTGCCGCGGTATTTGCCGTAAAACCGTTGCGCGCTCATGCCGGCACCCTCGGCGTAATCGACACCAGCCCGTTCCGCACCAGCGAGAAGTTCTGCTTGTACTCGCCGCGCTGGATGTTGTGCGTGACGCTGCTGACGAAATAGAGACCGTCGAACGCATCGCCGGCGCCACGCACGCCGACCAGCTTGCGTGCCTTCAGCGGACGGCCGTAGCGGGTTACGTTCAATGTGCCGGTCGCGGTGACGGCATCCGCGCTGCGCGACGCCCGCGCCAGCGCCGCGAGCAGTGCCTGTCCCGGATTCCGCCGCGCAGACTCGCGGTCGATCTCGATGTTCTTCGGAATCGGCGGGATCAGCCCAAGCGGCGGCGCGAGCGGATTGAAGTTCGGGATCGGAATCGGAATCCCCACCTTCAGCTCTTTCGGGTAGATCATTACGATCGGCAACGTTGCGCCCTCGGCGTCGAAGCTGAAGTTGATCGACTCGACGTTCGTCTCCGCATCCATGTTCGTGTTCAGCGCCGATTGCGGGACGCCGATGCGGATCGACGGACCCCAATAAGCGATGCTCTGCAGCGGGAGCGGCCCGGGATCGACGTAGAACTCGTAGCCGGAAAGCTCGGCCAGTTGTTTGATGTAGTCGAGGTCCGTTCCCTGCTGCCGCGGGATCTCGTCCGTGGGAATCGGGACGTCGGGGATGATCGCCGGGATGACGATCGGCGTGACGCCGAAGACGGCATACTTCGCGAGCATCAACAGCACCCGCGCCTCGGCCGGCATGGCCGGATACGGCAGGCCGTCGAGCGGCAGATAGCCCATCAACTTCGAGAGGTCTTCGCCCGTGATCGTCAGCGTGCTCGTGCCTCCGTCACCACCCGGCTGGATCTGCTGATGGGTGACGACGCCGTCCATCAGCACCTCGGGCATCCCTTTCATGATGACCAGGATCACCACTCGCAAGATCGGCAGTTGCGAACCGCCGGCGAGGAGAAAGAGGGTCTGCAGCGGCGACTTCGACGACAGCGTGAACGTCAATTGAAAGACGCTCGCTCCCTGCGTGTTGTTGGTCACGCTCACCGACACGAGTGCGTCCGTCACTTCGCGCGGCACCGGCACCGGAACTCCCGGTCCGATCATCAATTGCAGCAGGACAGGTTGACTCTGCATGTCACTCCCTGAACCCCGGTACTCCCTCCGGCAGAGCGACAGCGAGCGCGCGGCCGATGGTCTCGGTCAGCTCTTCGGGACGCATGGCGCGATTCGCATCGCAGATGCGCCAGAAGAGCTCCGGATCGCCGAGGGCGAGCGCCGCGATGTGATCGAGCCGCTCGCCTGCGACGACCGTGTGCTCCCCAACGATCGTCAACCGCTCGGGAGATGGCACGAAGCGGCGACGCACGTACGAGTGCATCTCGCCATCGATCGTGACCTGCGCGATCTCGAGCCCGCTGTAACGGCTCGTCGGGGCGAACGGAGAAATCGGCAAAGCCTGCTGCAGTGCGAAGACGTCGCTCATGGAATCGCTCCAATGCCCAGTTGTCCGAGGGAGCCGCTCGACGGCATGGCGGCGAACGTCTCCTTCACGCGTTGATAAGCGAGGTAGATCGAGCTGCCGCGATGATCGAAGCCGAGATCGGAGACGCTGAGCACGCGCATCCCGAGACTTACCTTCGCGCGGATTGGATTGAGCTTCGTGTCGAATGCTTCCTCGGTCACCGAAAACTCGGTGATGCGTACCGGCACGATGCGCGAGCTGGACCATACAAAGAGAGTCAGCGGCGCCTCCATTGGCAAGATCTCAAGCATTCCAGCCGAGGCCATGGCGTGATTGGCGTTGATCTGCGACGTCGTCGGATAGAGGATCGTCTCCAGCGCCGCGAGCTGCGGGAAGATGCCGCTCTGCAGCACCTGGGCACCCGGCTTCGCGGTCTCGAGCTGATCCGTGGCGTCTATCTCGGCATCGAGCTTCAGCGTCTCGACCGCCGGCCCCTTCAGGCGCAAGACCTCAGAACGATCGGCCTGTCCTTCGCCGGTTCCCTGCGCTTGCAACGTACGCGAGAGTGTGTCGGGGTTGTACTGCAGGACGATCACGCGCAGGACTGCCGACGTCAGCGGGTCGAGCAGCACGATGCCGCACTTGAGAACTGAGGGAGAGATGGTCATGGTTGCGCTTTCTCCTTCGCGCTCTCGCGGAACCAGTTCTTCCACGCTCCGGTCGCGCCGAGGAATTCGGGCGATGGATCGTCGCTGAACGTACGCGGCATGAGCAGGGGTTTCCCGCCGGACGTGCCACTGAAGCCCCAGGTCGCGCAGCCGTAGAACTGATCGAGTCCTTCGGTGCGGCACATCGCGCAGCTCTCGAAGCGGACCACGCGATCGTCGGCGGCGTCGGGTGCGTCCTTGAGTCCCGCGGCAAGCGGCTCGGGTCCGCCGCGGCCGCTCGCGCCCTGCTGCGGGCGCTCGACGAGCTGGTTGCCGCGGATGTCGTTCTTCATGCTGTAGAACGGCGAGCGGACCCCTTCGAACTGGTCGATCGACCAGTGCGCCCCCGACTTTCTTGCATCCATCGACTTCGACGTCATCGCGAGGAGGTTCCCGCCGCCCGGTGAAAGCGACTGCCCCGCCTGAACGAACATCACCTTGTCGCACGCGGGCGAATCGTCCGAGGGGAAGAAATCCATGCTCACTTTGGCGTAGCCCGGATAGGCGGTGTAGTCGGTGAAGGTAAGCCTGCCGCGCTTCCCTTTCGTGCCGCGGCCGGTGGCGAGGTCGCGCGTGACCATGTTGAAGTCGCGCACTCCGTAGAGACGCGTCATTCCGTCGGCGCCGACGCCGTTGCAGCGGAGGTGATAGCGGCCGGCGACTCCGCCGATTTGCGTGCTCGTGAGGCGGAACGGCTTCGATGTCGCGTCGGCGGCGCCGGGAGTGGTGGTGTCGCTGGCAAGGACGTTGCCGGCCGGCGCGATGAGCGACCATTCGATCGACTTGATGTCCGCGTCGTTGATGTGCACGTCGATCGTGCGCGGCGACGTCAGCGCGGAGAGCAGCATGTCTGGGATGGCGTCGATCATGATCTTTTCGTTGTCTACCTTCGGCGCCAAGTAGTACTTGCGATGCACACTCTCGCGGTTGCGATCGGCTTCGCTGCGCGGCTTCCCCTCCATGTCGTTCTCCGGCCCCTTCGAGCCGCGATGGACCTTGTCGGGATCGTCGTCCGGCCAGCGCGCGATCTCGACCGGCGCGCCGGCCCGCTGTTCCGCGACGTGTCCGAGCTCGTGCGCGAGCAACGCTCCGCCACGCTGCGTGTGCGGCGCGAATTCGTTCGCCCCGAAGACGACGTGCTCGCCGAGCGCGTACGCGCGTGCACGAACCGCACGAGCGGAGGCGGCGGCATCCGCGTCCGCATGCACGCGCACGTTGCTGAAGTCGTGGCCGAAGCGCGAGCGCTCGCGCGCCGGAAGCGGCATGCCGAGCGTGCGGACGACGTCGCGCACGATGGGCGGCACGCGCAGCGACGAGTCGCCGCAGCTTCCGCGGTTCGCTACTTCGCAGCGATCTTGCGACATACCTTCCTATTGAGCAACTTGTATTCGTTCGCCTGCTTCTTCGTCTTCGTCTCGCCAAAGTAGATGTCGATGCGTTCGCCCTTGATGTTTCCGCCGGTGTCCTGGGCGATGCGGTGGCCGACGTCTTCGATGATCAATTCCGTTCCGAGGGGAATGACTTTCGTATCGACGGCAACGGTTGTTCCCACTGTGGCCTCGACACCTGGTTGCGCCACTTCCCGTTTCGTGACGACCTTGAACTTGTCCTCTGGATTGCTTTTGCAGTCCTTGTTTTTCGCGCTGTCACTCGGACCGACGTAATGAATGAGCGACTTATCGAGCGCGCGGCCGGTACCCTCAAGTTTCACCCCCTCCTCATAGAGAAAGGCGCATCGGAACTTCCGGTTCGGGATTCCCGGCGCCTCGATGAGTGGCTCGGCTGGGTACTCACTCTCGTTCGGCAGAATGAAGGCTGTGAGCCGGAACGTGCTACCGAGATCCTTGTATCCCTTCGGGCACTTCATGTTGTAAGTGAACGTCTTGAGCTCTTTGTTTTCCTCGGTCTCGACATCGAAGATATCGGTCCCTGAACCGGTAAGTGCCTTCGCCGCGGCCGTTCCGGCCGCCGACGCCTCAGCCTGCGTCAACGGTTTGTAATAGATGCCCCAGCGGTCGTCCTCGGCACGGACGACTTCAGCAATGATGTGCGCGTCCTTCAACTTCATCACCGTCGCTTTCGCCTTCGGTTCCGTGGGGAAGCACGTCGGGAAGACCGTGAACGTCCCTTTCGCATCGATGCCCTGCGGACACTTGCGCCTCGTGCGCAGATAAGACGTCCGCGCCTGCCTGTCTTGTTCGACCGTGATGTCGAATTTCGGGAACGCGGTGGCTTTCGTCTTCTGCTCCGCGGCCGCTTCGTCTTTGTTGAGCGGGTAGTAGTCGAACGTCCACTTACCGTCGACCTGCACCGGCGCATCAGACTTCACGCGCAACGCCTTGAGGTGATCGCGCTGATTCTCCGCTTCCTGTTTCGTGTCGTAGCTCAGCTGCTTGTCCGAGCGCCAATGCGTCGCCGTCTTGCCCGCGATCTCGAACACCGGCTCCGGTGGCGTCGTGGGCGGCTTTGGCGGAGAAGGAGGTGTGGTCGGCGACGTCTGCTTCTTCGGCTGCTTGTCGTCGGCCTGCACCGGCTTCTTCTTCGGCTCCTGCTTTTTCTTTCCGGGCGTCGGATCGGGCTGCTTCGAGAGCTGGGCCGCGGCACGCAGCCGGGGTCCTGCGTGCTCACTCGATTTCGTGATGAGATCGGCGGAACGATCGGCGTCGCTTTCGAGCGCGGAGCTCGAAGATGAAGTCGCGCCGCCGCTCTGCTGCACGACGTGTGCGAGCTCGTGTGCGAGGAGCGAGTCGCCAGACGCCGTGCCGGGACGGTAGTGACCGGAGGAGAACGCGACGTCCTGTCCGACGGTGTACGCGAGCGCACCGACGTCGTGGGCCGAGTCGTGCGCCGAATCGTCGGCGTGAACGCGCACCGTGCTGAAGTCGAAGCCGAAGCGCGGCTCCATGCGGGAGCGCGTGGCTGCGTCGAGCGGCCGGCCCGGAGAGCGCAGCACGCCGTGCACCGATTGCGGGATGCCGGTCGTCGGTGCACGATCGCCGCCGAAGCGCTGCAGGACGTTTTGCTTCTCCTCCTTCTTCTTCTCGCAGTCGCCGCACTTGTCGCCGCAGCCGCACTTCCGCTGCAGCAGCGGCGGCTGACCGCCCGATGCTGATTCGTTGCTCGCGCGCGTGGGCGTCTGCTCTTTCACGGCGCAGCCCCTTCCGCGGTCGCAAGATCGAGGATCGGAGCAACGGCTGCGGGACCGCTGCCGCGTAGGACGGCGTCGAGGATCGCGTCGCGTGAAAACTTGCCGTTGACGCGGAGAAACACGGCGCGGTCGACGAGCGGAAAACGCGCGACAAGCGTAGTCGCGTCGTTGGTCAGGCGGACCGGAATCTTTCCTGCGATCACGGTGATGACATCGACATCTTTCTCGGCTGCGCCGCACGCCGCGAGAACACCGAGGGGCGCGCCGATCAGCGTGGCCTCAATGGCACGAAGCTCGTCGCTTGTTATGCCGTGTTGGGCGAGTCGCCGCACTACTGCTTCGTTCGTCATGCCAATACCGATTTCTGGGACTTGCTGCCTTTGCAGCAGTTCCAGGTTGCCTTGAGGGTGTGGTCGATGGAGCCGGTGCCGCCGCTCAGTGTCGGCGCTGTCTTCGTGGCGGGGAGGATGAATGAGGGGGCTTTGCCGGTAGCCTTGAAGTCCGCCGGAAGCGAGAGCCCTTCATAGAACTCTGCCTTGCCTTTGATTGTCTGATCGCCCTTGGTGTCGGGAATCTCACAGGAGCCGAACGTGTCGTCCTCGAGATCACCGGTTTCCGCATATGTCGTTACGTCCTGGTCTTTGTGGATTTCCCACGCCTCCCAAAACGGAACCCATGCGGGATCAAAAGTGCCACCAGTGCCAGACGCGAACTTCTTGTCATCGCAGGTCTTGATGTTGTGTGGGTAAGTCACGTTCTGAACCACCCAACCGCCTTTCGTGGTCTTCTTGTCGAGCTTCCACTGCACCACCCACTTGAATCCGCCACAGTCGTCTGCCTTCGGCCCACTGACCGTGGCTCGGCTGAGCTTTGGAGATGCGGCCTTTGTCGTCTTTACACCCGGCAGGGCCGGTTTTGGCGCGGGCTTGGTCCCGGAGTTGCCGTTACCTGCGATGCTTATCGGCGATGCATCCTCTTCTTGTGGCGCGCCGAGCTTCCCAGCCGAATTCGCATGCGTCGGCACGCGCGTGAAGTCAAGACCGAAGGATCCTGCTGCCGCGGTCCGCTGGAACGGCCCGCGCGCATTCGAGCGGACGACCGGCCCTCCTTCGCCGCCGCACAAGCCCCTTTCGCAACGCTCTTTCATCGCCCCACTCCCCGATACACCGAACCAGCGACGGCGGCGCCCATCTCTGCCGGCTTTGCCTTCGGGGCAAAGGTGACGGACGGGGCTGCGACCGATGGCAGAGCGATCCCATTTGCAAGCGCGGGGGAGATGCCGCCGTCAGCGACGAGGCGCGTCAATTCAGACTCCACCGCGGCGACGAAATGAGCGCGGTCGCCCGGCCCGAGCGCGATGCCGTCGAGCACAAGCCGGTCGATGTGCAGACGCACGCTCATACGGCGCGGAGCTCCCTCGGCTCCGGACGGGGCAGTTCCGATTCATTGACCGGCTTATCGAGCTTGCGCAGTTCCGCGCGCGTCGCCTCGACGACGATGTCCATCGTCACCGTCCCTTCGCGCGCCGCCGCCAGGAACGCCGCCGACAGCGCGATGTTATGGATGCTGCCGCCGGTGAGATTGATGCGCGCCAGACGGTCGAAGTCGAGCCCCTCCCGCGGCGTCGCGGCCGGAAACACCTTCTCCCAGATCTGCCGTCGCTCAACCGGTCCGGGAAACGGGAACTGCACGATGAAGCGCAGACGGCGCAAGAAGGCCGAGTCGAGCGCGTCCCTCATGTTCGTGGCCAGGATTGCCAGACCGCGATACGACTCCAGCCGCTGCAACAGGAAGTTGATCTCGATGTTCGCGAAGCGGTCCTGGCTGTGCTGCACCTCGGTTCTCTTGCCAAACAGCGCGTCCGCTTCGTCGAAAAAGAGGATGCCATTCGAATCATCGGCGGCGTGGAAGAGCCGTTCGAGATTTTTCTCCGTTTCCCCGACCCACTTGCTCACAACGGACGACAGGTCGATACGATGCAGCGACTGCCCGAGGTGATTGGCAATGACCTCGGCGGCCATGGTCTTGCCGGTGCCGCTCGCACCGGCGAACAGGGCACTGATCCCGAAGCCGCGATTCATCCGCTCGCGGAAGCCCCAGCGGTCGAACACGGTCGCGCGGCCGGCCACGTGCTCCGCGATCTGATGCAGCAGATCGAGCTCCGGCTGCGGCAGAACGATCTGCTCCCACTTCGCTTTTGCGTCGATCCGCTGGGCGAGCACGTCAATGTGCATCCGCGTCTGCTGCGCCGCGGCTGACCAGAGCCGCTGCGTGAGCGACGTTTCGTTATCCGCACCCGCGGCCTGCGAGGCGATCCGCTCGATGGCCGCGCCGCTGAGATTGAACTGACTGGCGAGCCGCTCCGCCGACTCGCGCTCGTCGTCGCCGAGCACCGCAAGCCAGAGCGCGAGCTGCTCGTCCGACGTCGGACGTTCGACGTCGAGCAGCGTCGTTCCTTTCGCAACCGGCCAGCTCTCCCGGCCGTCGACGAATACGACGCCCGAGGCGCGTGCGAGAAAGCGCTTGAGCGGAACTGCGTGGGCATCGTTGCGGTCGATATCGCGCGCGTCGACGTAGAGCGCGACCGGAAGGAGCATCGTCTCCCGCTGCCAGAGCCTCGCGATCGTCTCGAGATCCGCCGCCTGCTGCGGCAGGAGATCGGCCGGCAGGCGATAGAGCGTGAGCCCGACTTCATGTGCGGCCGCCTGGGCGATCAACTGCTTGCTATCCGAATCGCGCCCGAGGAGTTGCACCGGCAGCGGTTGCGGGCGATCGCGCTCGAGAGCGCGGCCGATCTCTTCGGCGATGGCGCGATGCGAATCCGGCAAGTCCTCAGGATGGACGTGATCGGCCATCTGCATGACGAACGGTGCGATCCTCTCATCTAGATGTGGCAGACCTTTCAGTTGATTGACGATGCGTTCGTCGGCGCGCAGCGCGCTCATCGTCAGCGGCTGCATCGTCGACAGGTTTATTTCGATCAGGCGCCAGTACCGCAGCGGCGCATCGGGCGAGAACGTGTCCCAGCTCGGCTGCTCGAACACCGCGGAGGCGAGCGCGAACGTCGGATATGGCCGGGCCGGATCGTCATGCACGCGCGCGCATAGCGCCGCGACCCGTGTATCGAGATCGACCGCCGCGCACAGCAGCAACGTATTGCGGGCGAAGTCCGAAAGGCCAAAGCGTTTCGCGAGGAGCACCAACGCGGGAGGGGGACTCGCCGCCTGCGCGCGCTCCATCCGCTGCGCCGCTTCCGCAACCTGCTCTTCGGTCACCTCGAACGATGCAGGCGGCAGCGCGAGCAGAGGAGGCGGCGGCTGCGGAGCCGGATCGCCGCGCCGCCACGCCCACCACGGCTTTGGGGGCGGAGTTACGCGCGACGCCGCCTGGCGCTCGCTGGCAGCCGGCGGCTCCTGCGCCGGCCGCGCCGCCGTGGCGCGGCGCGTGAGCAGGAGCCGGATCCACTCCACCCCTGCCGCAAGATAGGCGTCATTCGTTTCCTGCCAGGGCGTTTCGCTCATGGCGTCACCTTCACGCTCTGGTTCGGATCGAAGTCGAAGAGATCGCCCGTCTTGATGATCGGGATCGAGTCGATGCCGTCGACACGCAACCGCACGCGGTGATCGCCCACATCGCCCTTCACGTTCGCGGTCACCACCGTCGGCGAATCGTCGCCCGGTGCGGTGGTTGGCGCCGCCGCCGGCGGCATCTGCTGGTCGTCGAAGAGCACGAGCACCGTCTGCCCGTCACGAATCTGCGGCGTCGACTCGATCGTCAACGGGAACGCGACGTTCGGCGTGTTGTTCGCGGTCGGTGAGACCGTGACCGTCGGTGCAAGCGCGAAGGGCACTTCATTCGTCGTCCACTTGGGCTGATTCGGCCGCGTGATGACGAGCGAGACCGTCCAGACGCCGGCCGGCCATTTCTTCGACACGCCGGACGCCAGTGCCGCCGCGGGAATGGCGACCTTCACGCGCCCGCTGCTGACGGGCGTCACCGGCAGGGTGATTGGACCGGCCAGCAGCGGGTGACGGAAGAGCGCATCGGCAGTGCCGCCCTCCAGATTCTCGCCGTCGATGAAAAGGTCCTCTCCGAAACGAGCTCCGCGGAAACCGGTCGCAGGTTTTGCGGCTTCCAGCGTCGGAGGAGGCGTCGTCATTGCGACCGGACCGCGGTCATCGGCGCCGCGGCGCAACACCGGCGGACCGCTTGTCGTCACGGTCCTGCTGTCGATGAGTAGTACCGTGACGATGTAACCCGCCGACGCGCGGTACTGCGTGCCGAAGATGCTCCATAGCTTGGAGAGCTCTTCGATCGAGAATGTGCGCGGCGAGACGCGGATGTTCTCGATCTGCTGGTGGACGAGACCCTTCCCCTCCACCTCGGCGGCGAGCTTCGCGCGCGGCACGATCGTGCAGTCATGCAGCACGCGCATTGCCGCGCCTAGGTAGAAGTGCGCGATGTCCTCGCGCTCCCCTTCGCCGTATGCGCAGACCAGATACTCCAGGTTCAGGGCCAGCGGGACAGGGCCCGACGGGCCGTCTGCGGGAATCGGCTGATTGCGCCAGGCGGCGTTGACCTCGGTGCGATACAGATAGAGGTTGACGACGTTGTCCGACTTGAACGTGTCGCGCACCTTGTTCGGCAGGAGCGCCGTCACCTGCAGAGGCTGCACGACGTCGGCGGCAATCCCCATCTTCGGAGGAATCTCTTTCTCCAGAATCTGGCGCAGCGTGCGCGTGACGGTGATGATCGCGTGCTCGCTGCTCATCGCCGCTCCCTTGTGCTGCGCCTGGCGACGTAGTCATCGAGCGTCATGGCACCGCTCCGCTGTGGGGCACGGCGTGAAGGTTGCGGGGTTACCGCGCGCACCTCGACGCGCCCGATCGTGACGTGGATGTCGGGTGCACGTTGGGAGACAACCGCAGCGGCGGCCGCGGGTTGCGACCGTTGCGGCTGTCTTCCGGCCGGCAGCGCCGTGCGCGGCGGCGATTCGCGCGGGATCTCGTCCGGATCATCCTCGGGGGTCCTGACGACGATCCGCGGCGGTTCTTCATCGAAGCGATGTGGCACCGGCACTTTCTCCGGCGGCTGTCCCGGCTGGTGCGCAATCACGACTTCGCGCTCGCGCACGATGCGATCGCGCGTGCGTACCCTCGGCTCGACGACACGCTGCACTTCGCGCTCGATCCGCGGCTCGGTGCGCACGCGCTCCTCGGTGCGGACGACTTCGCGCGTCTCGATACGCGGCGGTTCCACCTCCGCCACGTCCGGCGCGAGCGTCTCACCGGTGGTTGTTTCGGACTGCGTGACGGGCGCTCCGGCAGGGCTGACCCGTTCCGGCCACACCGCCGGCGCTTCCTCGGCCCCCGCCACCGGCTCGAAGCGCATGCGCGTCCGCGGACGGAGCGTCGGTTGCGCAATCGCGCGCGCGGCCAGATGCGTGAGGTAGTCGTTCATCGCACCATCTCGAGGTAGGCGCTACGGCGCGCCGCAGAAAGCTGGAGGATGTCGCTCTCGCTCCAGCCGTACGCCGAGGCGAGCTCGTGCACTTCGCCGAGAAGCCGCTTCGCGGCGACCGAAACCTCGGTCCAGAAATACGTGACGATGTCGAATGGCTCGCGCCACGCATTCATGCACTCGGGGCAGGTCAGCTCCAGCGCAACGTCAGCCTGCGGATCGAGCTCCGCGAGACGGGCCACGATGCACTCGATCACATCGGCCGGCAACTCCTCCGGATCGACGCGCTCGCCGTCATGCACCGCGCTTGTGATGCAGCTCCGCAGCAGCGCGGCGCGTGCCGCATCGAGGTCTGTCATCGATTCGATTGCCGCCAGGTGTTCGGACGCCGGCGTGCGAACGACGATCTCGTAACCCGCTTCGCGGACGCGGGGATCGGCGTTGACGTTCCCATCGCGAACGACCTCAGACGCGTCGAAGGTCAACTCGATCTCTCCACCGCAGGTGGGACAGGTTGTCAGGCCGTTGAATGAGTCGCCAAAAAGCCGCACGCGCAGATCGAGCAGAGCGGCGTCGCGGCGGCCCACCGGCATCGCCGCGAACGAGCGCTCGTCATCTGCCGTCGAGAGGAGCGCCTGCGCGCGGCCCGAGGGGCGTTGTCCTTCGCCTCGCTCCCACATCGACAGCAGCTCCGACTGCGTCAGAGCTGGTCCGATCACACCGTGTCACCCGTGAACTCTGGCTCCGGCTCGATGGTCCGCGCCGGATCGCGCTTGAAGCCTTCGTGCTCGATCTTGATGTGCTCGATGGCAACGGCATTGGCGTTGGCGTCGAGATCGGAGAGGGCCTGGTACTCCGATACCCACGCGCGGTTCACCTGGTAGGTCAGCACCGGCTGCCCCGCTTCGTTGCGCAGCTCGATCGAGATGTTGCGCCGGAAGTTGCCAAGCGACGACTCGCCGGGCGCCTGCGCCTCGAAGAACCAGACCTGGTTCGCCCAGCGTTCGAACTCGCGGTCGGCGGTGACGCCGCGCTCGAGCGTGATGGCGTCGAACTCCGTGCGGCCGGGCGACTTCCGGCTCGTGCTCGGATCGCCGCCCTCGCGGTGCTTCACCACTTCCGTCGTCTTTTTCAGTCCGCTGACTTTGCTAACGCCGGCCACGACCTTGTTGTCGAATTTCACGACGAATTTGAAGTTCTTGTAGGGATCGAATCGCTTCGCTGCAGCCATGATCGCTCCTCACTAGGTCTGGATCTGCCCGGACTAAGTCTGGATCTGCCCGGCCATCTGCTGGATCTTCAGCACGACGAACTCCGCAGGCTTGAGCGGTGCGAAGCCGACGATCACGTTGACGATGCCTTTGTTGATGTCCGATTGCGGATTCGTGCTCTTGTCGCAGAGGACGAAGTACGCGTCCTTCGGCGACGAGCCCTGGAACGCGCCCTGCCGGAAGAGGTCGTTCATGAACGCGCCGACGTTGAGCCGGATCGCCGCCCAGAGCGGCTCGTCGTTCGGCTCAAAGACGACCCATTGCAGTCCGCGGAAGAGACTCTCTTCGAGGAAAAGGGCAAGACGGCGTACCGGGATGTACTTCCACTCATCGGCGAGGAGATCGGCGCCGCGCAGCGTGCGCGCACCCCAGACGACTGTGCCGATGATCGGGAAGGTGCGCAGGCAGTTGATGCCGACGGGATTGAGCAGACCGTTCTCGAGATCGGTAAGTGTTTCGGTCAGGCCCTGCGCATTGCTGATCGCCGCGTCCACACCGGCTGGTGCCTTCCAGACGCCGCGCGTGACGTCGGTGCGGGCCATCACGCCGGCAACCATGCCGCTCGGCACGAAGGTCTCGGTCGTGCCGAGGATCGGATCGGCGGCGAAGACGCGGGGGAAGTAGACCGCTGCGTTTCGCGTGTCCGGTCCCTGTAATCCGAGGTCACTGAAAACCGCGGTATTCGGCGTGATCTTGTCGATCGTCGTCCACTTCTTGGGCGGATCGACGAGCAGCATCGCCCGCCGCTTCACGCAGTACGCCAGCACCTTGCTCCAGATGTCTTTGACCGTTTCGGTATCGGCGCCCAGCTTCGGTGGCGGGATGCAGAGGAGATTGAAGATGTCGACTTTATCGAGCGCCTCGATGCCGGTCTTCGGCACCGCGTTCTGGAGATCGAAGGCGGCCGCGTCGAGATCGCCGCCGTCGTCACCGCCGGCGAAATGCTTCGCCGTGGCGGGGGTCTTCGCTGGAGGAAAGTTGGCCGGATTGGTCGGATCGTCAGCGGCGGGCGTGTCGCCGGGAGCGGCTTCGTCAGGAAGATTGCCGTCGACAGCAATGAGGCTCGACTGGTCGGCGAGCACGCGGTCGAGGCGCCGTGCACCGCCGCTGGGACGGAGAGTGACGCCGAGGTACGTCTCGCGCGGGCCGAACGGACCGCCGTAGATCACCGTGAGATTGAAGAAGTCCGCGGCCACCAGCGCGGGATCGACGGCATCGGCAACCGCCTCGTCGATACCGGCATGGTCGATTTTGATGCCGATCTTGTCGCCCCACTTCCCTTCGGCAACCGCCTTCAGATTCAGATTGCCGACCGCGAGCTTGGAAAGGCCGTCTGTTCCTCCTTTCTTGTAGAGGCGGAGGATGATGGCCGTCGTACCGCCGTTCAGGTAGAAGTCGCGGACGGCGTAGCCGAGCGGGTAATCGCGCGCGAGCGGCCCGAACCTGCGCTCGAAATCGGCGTAGCTCGTGATGGTGACCGGCTCGCCGGCGGGGCCACGCGGCGTGCGGCCAACGAACGCCGCGATCGAGGTGGCGACGCCGATGATCGTCCGGACACCACTGGGGATCTCCTCCACATAGACGCCTGGGTACGTCAACGCAGCAGGCATGACAACTCCCTCCTAATCAAGTAAGCGGACGGCGATAGTTACAGACTGCGGTCACGCCTGCAATTAGAAAGGCTTGGTATTTCCTGCTTTTATTTGGTCGTTTCTGCTGTCGTGTGATGAACGTCACGAAGCCGGTATTGGCGTGGCGAGACACCGAAGAACTTTTTGAAGGCGTGATTGAAATTCGCCACGTCCCGGAAGCCGACGTGAAAACAGATGGCCGAGATGCGGTCGTCCGTGGAGAGAAGGAGTTTGGCTGCCGCATTCAGGCGACGTTCGCGGATGTAGTCGCGGATCGAAATGCGTGCGTGCTGCCGGAAGAGATGCTCGAGGCGCGAAACACCGAGCCCCACACCTCGGGCGAGCTCCGCTATCCGAGGCGGCGCCGCGGGTTGCTCCTCGATCTCGGCTACTACTCGGGCAATGCGGCGATCAGTCACACCAACCATCCTGAAGATGGACGGACATCAGTGAAGTCATCCCTACTTCTGCGAAAGGAAGTAACGGGCCGTTCCTTCTTTCCGCTTCCTGGAGACCGTGATTATGGAAGTGCGTAGGCGCGTAGTCAACCGGAGGGGACGATACCGAGTCAGGCCGTGAAGGTAATGGTCGCCGAGGCGCCGACGTTCGTTTCAGCCTGCTGCAGGGCCACGACGAAGAAGTTGTAGATGTTGCCCGGCGTGAGGCCGGTGATCGTTCCGGCGTACGTGCTGTTCGCGCCGCAGGTCATCCCCGCCTGACCGGCGATTCCGTCGTCGCCCCAGTACTGGGTGAACACCAGGAACTCGTTGTCCGGCCAGTACGCCTCAACGCCGGGCGGCGGCGGAAGCGGCGTGATGGGGCAGCCGCACATCATCGTCACTTCAGCGCTGATCATGACGCTGCCCGGCCCGACCACCTTCCACGCCGGAGTGAAGACCGCCAGCCCGTGCAGCGTGATAACCAGGCCGGGATCGACGCCCGTGAGCTGCAGGCCGGGGATGAGGAACATCGAAGCCATCCCTGTCACCGACTGTGGCCCGGCAGTGGCGGTGAATTCGACGAGCGACGGCGCCTCGAGGTCGAACGACACCGTCAACTGGCCCGGCGCCGGGTTGGGGATGACCCACCATTCGCCCGCCTTCTGGGAAGGAGGCTGCACCACGATGGTGTCGCGGGCCGCGCTCTCCTGAAACGGCTGCGTAACGGTACCAGTGCTCGGACTCGGAATCGGCTGATTGAGAACCGGCGTGCCGCCGCCAACGATGTTGACCGTCAGCGTCGGGTTCATCTTGTCGCCGACGAACTTGCCGCCGTACGCCTGCACGCGAACGGTCACGGATGTGTTGCCCATCGCTATCCTCCTTTAAGGAAGGGGGCAGGTCGAAACCGAAACTGACGACAGCTTGAGTTGAGCGGAATGTTCGTAGCAGGCTGTCGTCAGTTTCGCTTTCGACCCGACCCCTTCCGCCTCACCGTTGCGCGATGTACTCCGTGAAGAGTTTGACGAAGGCGCCCTTTGGGCCGGTCAGGTATCCGGTTCCGCGGACTGTGACGGGCTCCTCGGAGTAGAGGCGGCCGCCTCGGGCGTAGCCCCAGACGGAGATCATTGATTGCTGCGTCTGGCCGGGGGCGAGCTTCAGGTTCAGGCTCGTTGTGACCGGCGCGATGCTGTAGGCGCCGGAGCTAACGGTGCGGATCTCGATGCGGGTGAGCGTCACGGGATCGCTCGTCGTGTTTTCGGCGGTCAGGACGAACTGCACGGTTACCGGTCCGCCGAAGGTGAAGGTGTTCACGCCGGTATCGACCTGCTCGAGGTGCAACGTGACCTTCGGCGCGTTCGGATCGTCATCCCCACTCGACGCACAGCCAGCGACGAGGAGCAGCACAGCCAGTAACGCATAGATTCGTTTTACCATCGTCAGATCCCAAACTCGGGCATCCCGGTCACCGGCTGCAACTCCCCTGCTGCGGACATCATTCCTCCGAGAGCGGCGGCGATGCCGTGCGCCGGCGTGTCCAGGTGAGCTACGCTCGATGCGATAGGGAGGGACGTACGTCAGGGGTTTGGCGTACGTCAGCGTTGGGCGATGGTCTCAGTGAAAAGTTTGGCGAAGTGGCCTTTCGGACCGCTCACGTAGCCCGTGCCGCGCAGAATGACCGGGGCAGCGGAGTACCCACGGCCGCCGTGAGCATTGCCCCAGAGCGAGATCGGGAGCTGCTGCGACTGGCCGGGAGCGAGCTGCAGGTTGAGGGTCCTCGTGACCGGCGGAATGCTGTAGGCGCCATCGCTGATCGAGCGGACTTCGAGGCGTGCGAGCGTCAGTGGCTCCGTCGTCGTATTCGTCCCGGTCAGGACGAACTGCACAGTGACTGGTCCGGGGCTCGCAAAAGTATTCACGCCCGTGTCGACCTGCTCGAGGTGCAGCGTGATCTTCGACGCGTTGGAATCTTCGCCTGCGCTCGATGCGCATCCGGCAAGAAGGAGAACGGCGGCCAGGAATGCATAGGTTCGTTTCATCATCACCTCTGCGGGGGTCGCTGATCGGGAGTCGGGGATCAGAACGGAATCATCCCGCAATCGCTGGCAGACCGATCACCTGCTCCAGTTCTGCCTCCTCGTCGATCCACTCCTTCGTTCGGAAGGCGCCTTCCCATCGTGCGACCACGACCGTTGCAAGGCAGTTGCCGATGACGTTGACGCAGGTGCGGGCCATGTCCATCAGTTCGTCGACGCCAAGGATGACGATGACGCCCTCCGCGGGAAGATTGAACGACGCGAGCGTGCCGAGAAGGATGACCAGCGATGCGCGCGGTACGCCGGCGACGCCTTTCGACGTCAGCATCAGTGTCAGCAGCATGATGATCTGCTGCGTCCACGAGAGATGGACGCCGGCGGCCTGGGCGACGAAGATCGACGCCAGGGCGAGATAGAGCGTGGTGCCGTCGAGGTTGAAACTGTAGCCGGTGGGGAGAACGAAGCCGACGATGCGGCGGGGGACGCCGAGGCGCTCCATGTTCTCCATCGCTTTCGGAAGCGCGGACTCCGAGGAGGTCGTGGCGAAGGCGATCGTTGCGGGCACTTTGACGGCGCGGAAAAAGTCGCGCAGCGGTACGCGGAAGAGGAGCGCGACCGGCAGCAGCACGCACAGCAGGAAGACGATCAGCGCGCCATACAACGTCAGCACGAGCATGCCAAGGTTCTTGAGGACGCCGAGGCCGGAATGACCGATCGTGTTGGCCATGGCCGCGCCAACTCCGACCGGCGCGAACTTCATCACGAATTCCGTGAAGCGAAACATGATGTCTGCCAGCGATTCGCACCAGGTGATCACGGGGCGCGCTTTCTCGCCGATCGAGGTCACCGCGAGGGCGAAGAGCACCGAGAAGACCACGATCTGCAGCACGTCGCCCTCGGCCATCGCTTTGAGGATCGAGGCCGGCGCGAGGTGGGCGATGATGTCACCGAATTTCTGCGGCTTGGCGGGTGGATCGGGGGCGGTGAGGCCCTGCCCGACGGCATCGGCAGCCTGCGAGGCTTTCGCCGCGGCCGTGACGTTGTCGCCGTGCGCTGCTGCGAGATTGGCTTCTTTCGCCAGCTTCGATGCGCGGTCGGCGAGAACGGCCTTGTTCACTTCGGTGTGGACGCCGGCGAGCGAAACGCCGACGCCAGGCTTGGTGAGGTTCACGGCGGCGAGTCCGATGAAGAGCGCGAAGGTCGTCACGATCTCGAAGTAGAGCAGTGCCTTGAATCCGATGCGGCCGACCTGGCGGATGTCGCCGGTGCCGGCGATGCCGATGACGAGGGTGGCGAAGATCAGCGGCGCAATGATCGACTTGATCAGGTTCAGGAAGAGCAGCGAGAGGGGCCGCATCGCCGTGCCCCAATCGGGCCAGAGCCAGCCGACCAGCACACCGATGGCCAGACCGATGAAGATCTTCTGCGTGAGGGAAACTTTCGGGAGTGCCATGTGGCGGGAAGTGTAGGGGACGAAGGGCATGAGCACAACGAGGAATGGCGCCCTGATCGCGCCTGGCATCACCCGCTGTCGACCCGGTGTCATCCTGGCTGGAATCCCAGGAAGGTGTTCGACGGACTGGGGCGGCCTGGACTTACCGCGCCTCGCTCGGCGCCCGGCTGTTCGGTATCGGCAACGACAGGCTCGATATCGGAGGCGGTCCCCATGATATCGACGACGAGTCGCTGGACATTGAGGATCTCTCCTTCGATATCGACAGCGGCATTGTGATCGAAGGGAGCTTCTTCGATGTCAAACGGAGCGCCGCCAATGTCGAATGGAGCGCGGCTAATGTCAAACGGAGCGGCGCTAATGTTAAACGGCGCACGGCTAATGTGAAACGGGGCGCCGCTAATGTCAAACGGCGCGCGGCTAATGTCAAACGGAACGCCGCTAATGTCAAACGGCGCGCGGCTAATGTCAAACGGGACGCCGCTAATGTTAAACGGCGCGCGGCTAATGTCAAACGGAACGCCGCCAATGTCGAACGGCGCGCGGCTAATGTGAAACGGGGCGCCGCTAATGTCAAACGGAGCGTCTCCGATAGCAAACGGAGGGGCCTCCAATTCGAAACGAGCGTCTCCAATATCGAAGGACATTTTTACAGAAGATGATTGCTGTAGCGATCTTTTAACAAATTGACCCCTTTTTGAGCGAGGGGTGCCTCGTCTAAGGATGCGAGGAAGGCAAAGTCACTCGCAAAGCGCGGCTGCCTGTGCCCTACTCGAACGAGGTACTGAGCCCGTCAAGCTCGAGCCATGGCGCGACGGACCCGGCTGCAAAGTGGGGTTGAGCGGTAGCTCCTCCAGCCTCGGAAGTATCCCCCGCGGCCGCGGACTGCGGGGGCAGGCGAGCGAACGGTTTGCGACGTTTCGCTCATGACGTTCCAACCCGGAACTGCGTCCGAGCTGCGCACTCAGCCCGAGCGCCGTCCCATAACAAATTTATGCCCTTCGGGGCAGGAAAGGAGTTTCACCATGTCGAATGACAATGCAGTCAAGCAAAACAACGGCGCTGCGGCGGCAGACGGTCAGTCCGTCACGCCGGAGGCGATCGTGGAGACGCTTCGCGCGCTGCGCGAGCAGATCCCCGAGTACGTGCAGTTGGCGCTCGCGGACGCGAAGTCGATTCAGCCTATCGCCAATCTCCACCCGGATTTTGCGCAGGCGGCCATCAACGCCATCGGAGCATCGCCGATGGTTCAGGCGGTCGTCGGCCAAACGCCGGAGGCATTGCAGCAGGATGCTGAGTCGGCCGCGCGCTGGTCGGTGGTGGAGGACGAGCTGGTGGCGATGCTGAAAGGCGTCTCCTACGCGAATCTGACACGGCGTAACCGCATTGGCGAAGCAGCCCTGACGGCCTACGCGGTCAGCAAGAAGCTGGTGCGCTCACCCGAGCATGCCGCCCTTCTGCCGCACCTGACGCTGATGCGGAATGCAAACCGTTTCGGACGCAATCAGCGGCCGAAAGTTCCGCCGGCACCTGCGCCAACGCCCACGTCTGAGCAGTGATGTAGTCATGCAGTAAGCCGGGCGCGCCGATCGCGGCGCGCCCGGCCCTTCAGGAGGATTCGATAAGGAGATTCCGGAGCGGAAGTGACTCGTTCGACCTCCCGGTCGCGTTAGGATTGCCCTCATGAAGCGCGGTTGTTTCGTCACGCTCCTGATCCTCGTCGCGTTGATCGGCGGCTATTGGTATCTGCTGCATGGACATATCGAGCCCCCGGTGCTCTGGTGGAGCGTGGGCATTGCCAGCTTTTTCATGTGGATCTCGACGGGGGTGCTGCGGACGGCGGCGATGGCGGCGCGTGATGCGTCGCGCGTTGCGAGCCAGTCGTCATTCGCGGGATTCACCGGCGAGGAGATGACGGACGGCGAAACGGTCACGATCGTGGGCCGCGTGCGCGCGCTCGGCTCGCCGCTACGCACTCCGTTCAGCGATCAGCCGGCAGTGCTGTACAGCTACGAGATCGAGCACATCACGCAGAACCGGGAGAGCACGAGCACTTCGAAGGATTACTCCGGTTTCGCATTGGCTCCGACGGCCATCGATTCCTCGCGCGGCTCGATCAACCTCCTCGGGTTTCCGCTGCTGGAAGGCTTCCCGAAGACGACGGTCGACACCGATGCGGCGCGTCAAAACGCCGCAGCGTACATCGCGTCGACGGCCTTCACCGACATGCAGGGCTTCCATCCCGGCCAGATCTACCAGCAGATCCGCGACGTGCTGACCGACGATGACGGACACCTTCGCAAGGACTGGAAGATGACGGAAGACCGCGATCTTTCGGGCAAGACGCTGACCGAGCAGATCGTGGCGCCGGGCGAGCAGGTTTGCGTGATCGGCAGTTGGTCAGCGGCGAAACACGGTCTGGTGCCCGGCGGCACAGATGGCGTCATCCAACTCCTGCGCGGCGATCCGCAGAAGGTCGGGAGCAACTTGTGGGGCAAGTGCATCCGCAACGTGATCGGAGGGCTGCTCGTCGCCGCGATCGTCAACGGCGGAGTTTACGTGCTGCTCCGCGCTGCGGCCGGCGATCCGCGCTTCTCGTTCCTGAGTCAGTCGCCGATGGCGAAGTACTTGAAGTCGGACAAAACCGAACCACAGAGACACTGAGAAGGGATGAAATCTGAAGGATGAAGGATGAATGCGGTGTCTGATCCATCCTTCATCCGTCCGCCTTCATCCTTCTCTGTGACCTTTGTGTCTCTGTGGCAAGAGGGTCTGTTAGCTATCTCGCCATCCTAATCGCGCTCACGTCACCGCCGCTCGTCACGATCGTCACTTCGCCCGAGCGGGCCACATCGTCGAGGGACTTGCGGATTCGCTGGAGCAGCGTTTCGGGATCGCGGCAGTCGCCGGAGATGGCACCGGCGCAGCGGTTGCGACCAGCGTTCTTGGCGGCATAGAGGCACGTATCGGCCACATCCAGCACCTCGGGCCAGCCGAAGCGGAGCCGGTCCTCCGGCAGGAACGGGAACGGCGCGAACCCGACCGAGCAGGTGAGCCGCAGCGACGTCGTACGCGTGCCGACGACGAAGGCGTGGCTGGCGATCGAGGCACGAATCCGTTCGGCGATCGCGGCTGCTTCATGGCGCGACGAGTTGCGGGCCACGAGCAGAAACTCTTCGCCACCCCAGCGAACGAGCGTGTCGGTGTCGCGCATGACCGTTTTCAGAAGCTCGTGAATATCGACGAGGACGCGATCCCCGGCCGCGTGGCCGAAGCGGTCGTTGATGTCTTTGAAGCGGTCGAGATCGAGGAGGAAGAAAAGGAGATCGGCGTTGGCGCACGTCGGGTCTAGGCCCGAGCGCGAGAGCGACTCGTGACGGCGCAGGGCATCGGCCATGTACTCGGGCATGCAGTAGTCGAGATAGCGCCGGTTCTTCATGCCGGTGAGCGCATCGGTGACGCTGAGGTTGAGCAGGCGCGTGTTGACATCGGCCAGCTCGCTGGTGCGCTGTGCCACGAGGGCTTCCAGCTCGCGATTGCGCCGGCGCAGAAGCGCGACGCGCATGCGATGCCCGAGGAGGATCAGCGCGGCGACGGCGAGCAGAGCGAGGACTTGCGCCGGCGTCGTCTGCCACCACGCCGGCGCGATCGTGAACGTCACTCCCGCAGGCGCGCTCCACGCTCCCGGCCGCAGACGCGCGCGTGTCTCGAAGCGATACTGACCAGGCGCGAGCGGCGCGTAACGCACTTCGCGCGAGACTGCCGGACGCCATTCTTCTTCGAGCCCGAGCAGGCGCACCTGGTACTCGATGAGATCCTGTTTGAGGTACGTCAGCGCGGCGAAGGCTGCGGAGAAATCGTGCTTCGCGCCGACCGAGGAAGATGTGATCCGCACGGGCGGCGGCTGGATGCCCGGCGCGCCGGCGCGCGGAACGTAGTGGCTGAATCCGGAGCTGGTCCCGATGAACGCCTCTCCGTCTGGGCCAGCCAGAAAAGCCATCGCATCGACGTCGTCGCCGGACAGGCCGTCGGCCATGCCGAGGTGCTCGATGAGCGGACCTTTCGCCGAATTGGTGACGAGATCGACGCCGACTCCAGTGCCGACCCACAGCCGCCGCCGCGCATCCTCTCCGATCATGAACACTTTGTTCGTGGCCAGCCCGCGGCGAAGATCGAGATGTTCGACGACGTGCATCGCCTTGTTTGCATCGATAGAAAAACGAACGATGCCGAGCGGCTCGAAGTAGGCCGCCCAGAAATCGCCCGATGCGCTCTGAATGATGTAAGCCGCGTGGTCGTGCGCCAGTCCGTCGTGGGTCGTGTAGCGGCGCCAGGCGCCGCTGTCGAGGCAGGCGATGCCGTGCTCGCCCGCCGCCCAGAGACGCCCGGACGCGTCGAGAGTGAGCCAGCGAAAGGTCTCGCCGGCAGGACCGTTCGGAACCGCGATGGGCACGAAGCGATCTTCATTCGCGCCTTTGCGCAAAAGGCCGCCGCCGCGCGTGGCCGCCCAGAGCGCGCCGTCGCGATCGCGAACGATCTTCAAGACGGTTCTGCCGGCGACGGCGTACTTGCGCACGCCGCCATCGCGCCCGACTCGCAGCACCTCGGCGGGACTTCCTGCGGCCCATAGCGTGCCATCGGCCTCTTCGACCACGCTGCGAATCTGATGACCTGCGGTGCCGGCGACGGTCTCCCAACCGGCCGGCGTCGAGCGCGCCAAGCCGAGGTCCGTGCCGACGAGAAGATGTTGCTCGCGGTCCCACACGAAGCACCAAGTGACGGCATTCGGCAGACCTGCGCGGCGATCGTACGTCGTAAGCTCGCCGCGGCCGAGCATGCGGTGGACGCCGAGGCTGGCAATCCAGATCGAGCCCTCGCGGTCTTCGAGAACGTCGCGCGACCATTCGATCGGCAAGCCATCCGCCGCTCCGATGACGCGCCAGCCGTTCTCATCGTGCACGGCCACGCCGCGATCGGTTGGAACCCAGAGATTGCCGCGCCGGTCGAGAGCGAGGTAGCCGCTCGTGCTCGTGGCAGGAAGCGCGGCGGTCTCATCGTGGAACGCAGAGTCCCCTTCTTTCTTCGACCAGAGATGCGCCGCGGAGCGTGCCCAGACCGTGTGATTGCGATCGACGACGATGGCGTCGATGCGCTCGTCAGCCGGGTTGGTCCAGAAGGTCCAGGCGCCGTTGGCGAAGAGGCCGAGGTGGTCGCGTGAGGAGGACCAGACGGAGGGGGTCGGAGAAGAAGCAGGCGCATCACCCGCACTTACCGTTCGCTCACACCAGATCGTCGTCGCTTCGCCATCCGGCCATCCGGCAGCGCGCGCAAACGGATGCGTGGCATCGCCGCGCAGAATGCCGTCGGCGGTCGCTATCCAGACGTTGTTCTGTTGATCGATCGAGAAGGCGTTGATCGGACTCTTTGATGAGGGAATGGCGACGAATCTTCGGCCGTCGAATCGGGCCAGTCCGCCGTAGGTGTTGACCCACACGCTGCCGTCGGGCGCTGCCTGCACGTTCTGCACGTAGCTCGAGGGCAGTCCTTCGTCGAGTCCGAAGCGGACGAAGCGGTTTGCGTCGTATCGATAGACGCCGTCCTGCGTGGCCACCCAGAGAAAGCCCGCGGCATCCTGCGCCAGCCGCATCGCCGCGAGATTGCCGAGTCCCGCCTCGGTACCGTAGCTGCGGAACGGGCGGACGCCGGACGGTAAGACTCGCGCCGCAACCGGAACGGAGATCAGCAGGAGTACGAGCACGCCGCGCCGAAGGGACATGGGAGACGATGATGGTAGCGCTGTTTGGGCGCAGAGGTACGATGTTCGGCCATGCGCAGACTAATGACCAGACTACTGACCGCCTCCGCCCTTTTTCTGTTCGCCGCCATCCTGCACGCCCAGTGCGCCGATGTTTCCGCAATCACCGGCCAGCTCGATGGAGCCCGGATGAAGCAGACGGTGGAGAAGCTCGTCTCCTTCGGCACGCGGCATACGCTCTCGGATACGACGTCGCCAACGCGCGGAATCGGCGCGGCGCGCAAGTGGATCTTCGACGAGATGACGCGCATCGCCGCGGCGAGCAACGGCCGGATGACGGTGGCGTATCAGTCGTCGATGCAGAAGAGCGTGCGCACGAAGAACGAGCCGGTGGAGATGATCAATGTGGTGGCCACGATCAAGGGCACCACTGATCCCGACCGCATCTACATCGCCACCGGTCACTACGACTCGATCAACTCCGACAACATGAACGCCACGCTCGACGCACCCGGCGCCGACGACGACGCATCAGGCGTTGCCGTGATCATGGAGCTGGCGCGCGTGCTCTCGCAGCATCCGCTCGAAGCCACGGTGATGCTCGTGGCCGTTCAGGGCGAAGAACAGGGACTGCTGGGATCGCGAGGGCTGGCCGAAGAAGCCGTCGCGAAAAAGTGGAACGTCGAGGGAATGATCACGAACGACATCGTCGGCGGCGCGGTCGGTGGCGAAGGTGACATCGACAATCACACCGTGCGCATCTTTTCGGCGAACCCGAAAGGAGCGGGCGAAGGATCAGCGCGGCACTGGGCGCGCTTCGTTCGCGACGGCGCGCGCGTCTGGCTGCCCCACGTCAACGCGCGGCTGATCTACCGGCTCGATCGATTCGGACGCGGCGGCGATCACACGCCGTTTTTCGAGAAGGGCTTCCCCGCCATCCGTTTCAGCGAGGCGAATGAGGACTACAAACACGAGCACCAGACCGTGCGCGTGGAGAACGGCGTGCAGTACGGCGACCTGCCCCAATTCGTCTCCCCCGACTACATGCGCGTCGTCGCCTCGGTCAACGCCGTCGCGCTCGTCACCGGCGCCTGCGCTCCGGCCGCGCCTCGGAACGTGAAAGCCTCGGGAGCCGTGACGAACGACACGACGATGAGCTGGGACATGGGAACGGATGCTGATCTGGCCGGCTACGAGATCGTCGTCCGCGAAACGACATCGGACGATTGGGAGAAGGTAATCCCGGTCGGAAAGGTCAGCCGCTATACGCTCAAAGACTTCACGATCGACAACGTGTTCATGGGAGTGCGCGCGATCGACCGGGATGGGAATCGTTCACCGGTGCGGACGCCCGAGGAGAGGCTGCCGCAATAGCTGGCGGCGAGACGCCGCCATGCCAGCCGCCGAGACGGCGGCGTTCCGATCAGGCGCGCCTACGTCTTCTTGATCGACAACCGCGTCGAGTGAGGCTCGACGAGGATGCGGGCAGGATCGGCGGGCGTGTGGCTGCGGCGTTTCTGGATCGGCAGGCGCGTGTAGACCTGCGTGGAGAGGATCGAGGCGTGTCCGAGGATTTCCTGGATGTCGCGGATGTCGGCGCCGGAGGAGACGAGCATCGCCGCCATCGTGTGACGCAACGCGTGCGGCGTGATGTGGCGCTTGATCTCGGCGAGGCGCACGTGCTTCTTGAAGATGTTCTCGATCGAGTAGATCGTCAGACGCGTTCCGGAACGGCCGACGAAGAGTGCGTCGTTGGTCAGGCTGCGCTCGCTGCGCATTTCCAGGTAGTTCATCAACGCCTCGATGACGACGTGCGACGTGATTGTCACCGTGCGTCCGCGCGTGGCCCGGCCGATGATGTGAATCTGGTTGTTCTCGACGCCGACATCGGTCACGTTCAGGGCCACCAGTTCGCCGATACGGATACCGGTGGAGAAGAGCAGCTCGAGGATGACGTTGTCGCGAATCGCACAGAAATAGCGGTTGCGGCCGCCGGCGGAGTGATCGCGCGTTCCCGCCAGCGCGCCAATCTGATCCTTCGGCGCGGAAAGGAGTGCGCGCACCTCGCGGGAGGAGAGCACCGTGGGAACGCGGTTCTCGACCGGCTTGCGGATCTTCAGCCTTCGCGCCGGCGACTCGGGGAACATCCCCTTCTCTTCGAGGTAACGGAAGAACACTTTGAGTGCGGCCACCTTGCGGCGGATCGACGTGTCGCGGTACGGCCCCGTGCCGAGTTTGTCGAGATACTGCTCGAGGTGATCCGGCGTGATGTCGACCATCGCCGCGCCGTCCACGTGGACCTGGAACTGGCTGAGGTCGGACTGATAGGCGCGAATCGTGCGGTCGGAGAGATTGCGTACAACCTGTCCGTGTTGCAGAAAATCAGCAATCGCCTCTTGCACGTTCATCATTCACACTCACGAATAATTGTTAAATTGGTTGCTGGGAGGATTCCGGCAGTGTAGTTCCCTGCCTTTGATTGTCAAGTATTATTTGCCCGAGCTTGGTATGCTGTAAAAGCATGACAGGAGCGGGTTTGAGGGATGACGGGCGCGTCGATTGTGCGCGTCCGTTGACAGCAAGATGAAGGGTCAGAAGCTCTTTGTCCGGCCGTTTGAGGTTGGCGATGCCGCGGTACTTCGCGCATTTGCATCGCAGCACGGCGGCGATCCCGCGCCGTCGGCCGGCATCATCGGCAAGCTTGTCGGCGAGCTCGCCGCAGTACTGACGATGGAGATCGAGCCGCACGCGATCCGCATCCTCGACCTCGTCGTTGCCGAAGAGTTACGGCGCAAACGCGTCGCACGCGTCATGCTAAACGAGCTCGGGATCCTGGCAGCGCAAATGAATCGCGAATGGCTCGTGGCCGGCGTCGCGCATCGCCCATTCCTGGAGCGTGTCGGTTTTCATGAGTCGGACGGCCTGATGAAGCGGAGGGTGTGATGGTGGAAGTCAGAAATCAGAAGGCTGAAGGCAGAGATAAACGGTCACGGTGGTTCGTTCTCCTGCTTCTGCTTTCTGCTCTCGGCCTTCTGCCTTCATGCACAGGATCGAAGCCTGAGGTCACTCCCCCGCCTCCGCCCGTCCCGGTCGCCACGGCTCCCGAACCGGCGCCTGCTCCTGTCGTCGAGCCGCCGAAGCTGCCAACTCTCGATGAAGTCCGGGCACTGCGCACGAATCAGCAGCTCGACCTTTACGAGAGCGGCCTGAAGTCGCTGACGCAATCGCCCGATCCGATCACGCAACGGCGCGCACTTTCGCTTCTCGCACTCTTCTATATCGACCAGAAGCGGACCGCCGAAGCGCTTCCGGCACTCGCCCAGGCCGCCGATACTGATCCGCTTGCCGCTCCCTGGCTGCGTCTGCGCATCGTCGCCATCGATGCAGACGCCGCCAACTGGCCGGATGCCATCCTCAACGCGAACCGCATCAGCCAGAACACGCCAGCCAGCTCCGCGGCAACGATCGCCCGCTTGCGCCTGCCTGCGTTCTACGCGGCCTCCGGCGACGTAGCGAACACGAACGCGTCCTTTCAAATCGCGAACGGCATCGGAATCGATGCATTGACCGAGGAGGACTTTGTGGCGCTGGCGAAGTCGATGGCAAAAGCGGGGCGGATGGATCTGGCTACGCCGCTGCGCATGCGCCTTCTCACCGAGTTCACGCAGGGCCGGTTCACGGAAGACTCGTACGATCACGTTTCGATGGCCACACCATCGCCGCTCGACGCGCTTTCCTTCGATGACGAGCTGAAGATCGCACAGCAGCTCGGACGCAACGACCGCTACGGCCGCGCCTTCGATCTGCTCGCCCGCATCGCTTCCCGCTTTCCGAATGAGAGCCGGAAATCGAATGCCTATCGCGGCGTACGGCTTCGCGCGCTCTTCAATTCGCGCCGCTACCCCGACCTTCTTGCCGAGACCGCGCACGTCCAGCTCACCGAACCGTCGCTCATCCTCACACGTGCACGCGCCGCATGGCGCGCCAACCAACCGGACGCGTTCCTGGCGGGACTGCGCCAGGTCGAGAAGCGTTTCCCGAAAACCAGCGAGGCAGCGGAGGCGAAGATCCTTCGCGCGAAGTATTACGTGACGGACGAGGTGAAGTACGACCTGGCCATCTCCAACCTCGAGGCCGCCATCGCCGCCGGCGCCCTCGGAAACGAAGGCGAGAACCTCTGGACCCTCGGCTGGACCTACTTCCGCGCCCAGCGCGACGACGATGCCCTCCGCACCTTTGGCCGCTACATGACGCAGTACCCCGACGGCGACTACCTATCGAACTCGCTCTTCTGGGCCGGCAAGATTCACGACCGCCGCGGGAAGCGCGAGCTTCGCGACGCCGCCTTCCATGAGCTCGATATGCGCTACCCGTACAGCTACTTCAGCTTTCGCGCGCGTCAGATCGCAGGAGAGCCGGTGCTGGCGCCGAACGAAGTCACCAACGGCAACGTCTTCCCGGATGTCGACGGCCAACTGGCATCGGTGAACGAGCCGCGCCTCGATTCCGTGCGCGAGCTGGCCTGGCTCGGCCTCTATCGCGAGGCAACGCGCGAGATGAAATCGCTCGCCGCCGCCTACCCCACCAACCTCGGCATGCAGTTCATGCTCGCCGATCTTTACGTGCAAGGTGGCGAGCCGTTTTCGGCCAACAACGTCCTGCAGAAGAAGTTCCGCCAGTTCGTCCGCCACGGTGGCACGAACGTCCCGCATCGCTTCTGGGAGATTCTCTTCCCGCTGAACTACTGGGACACGATCAAGAGCGAGTCCGAGAAACGCCAGGTCGATCCATACCTGATGGCGTCGATCATCCGTCAGGAGACCGGCTTCGAGCCCACGACCGTCTCGAATGCCGATGCGGTCGGCATCATGCAGATCATGCCGGCAGAGGCCGCCAAGATCGCAACCGCGGCAGGGCTGCCCGCGCCGACGCGCGAACAACTCTTCGATCCAAAGGTCAACATCGCTATCGGCGTGGCCGAATACACGCAGAAACTGGCCGCCGTCCACGGCAATCAGATGCTGGCAATCGCCGCCTACAACGCGGGCGAGGATGCAGTTGGCAAATGGATTGCTCAAACGCCGGTCGATGATGAGGACCTGTTTGTCGAATCGATTCCGTTTGCGGAAACGAGGCTCTACGTAAAGACCGTCATCCGGAACCGATACGAGTATCGGCGGATTTATGAGGCACCTGCAAAGCCGTAAGTTGTTTTACCTGTCGTACACCGCGCTGACTCTCCTCCTTCTCGCCACCACGGCACGCGCCGCTGCTCCCACCCAGCTCATTCTCCAGCGCGACGGCCAAGCCAATCTCACGCAAGGCATCAAAGGTCCAATCGACCTGACCATCGTTCCCGGGATCGACGACGCGCGCGTCACCGTATCCGTAGATGGCCAGAGGCTCGTCGACGGCCTTCGCTCGCCGTGGCATATACCGGTCGACTTCGGACCTCTTCCCGTCCAGCACAAGATCGTGATCGCCGCCGTGGGCAACGACCGCCAGCGCGTGCAGTGGCAGACGACGGTCAACAGGGGCCATCAAACTCTGAGCCTGAAAATCGAGCCGGTCGATGTCCCGAACCGCGTCTTCGAGGCGAATGCGACCGCTCCGGACGAAGACCCGATCGCCGAGGTCTCGGTGTGGGACGGCGGGAAATCGGTTGCGACGGTCACTGAGCCTCCATACCGTTTCGCGATACCGGCTGAAGCCTTTGCACAGAGAAGCGTGCAGGTGACGGCGCGAACGAAGTCGGGCGCCGAGGCTGCCGACTTCTGGTCGGCCGCCGGCGACGTCAAGAGCGAGTCGCTCGACGTCCGCACGGTTCCGCTGTTCGTCTCGGTCGTGGACAACAACGGCACCGCGCGCGACGACATCGATCAGGCGTTGTTCAAAGTTGTCGACAACGGCACGGAGGCGAAGATCCTGCAGATCGGCAAGGCGTTCGAGCAACCGATTTCGATCGCGCTCCTTCTCGACGCCTCGAGCAGCATGATCTACGAAATGCCAAAAGCGACGCGCGCCGCCGCCCGCTTCGTCGAAGGAACGCTGAAACCCGGCGACCGTTGCGCCGTCTTCTCGATCCGCTCTACGCCGCGACGTGAAGTGGCGCTGACGAGCAATCTGGCCGCAGTCGGACAGGCCGTCAAGACTCTCAAAGCAAATGGCCAGACCGCACTCTACGACGCCATCTCCACCGCAGAGCGCGAGTTGCGCGACGAAAAGAACCACCGCGCCATCGTCATCCTGACCGACGGCGGCGACACGTCATCCGTCGCCACGTTCGACGAGACAGATCGCCTGACCAAAGAAGCCGGCGTCCCCATCTACGTCATCGCCTACACCAGCGGCGACCCCGACGAGGACCCGCACGACCTGAACCGGCTGCAATACCTGGCCAGCGAGACGGGCGGCTTCCTCGTCACCGCCTCCGCCCAGAACCTCCAGGCCAAATACGCCGACATCGAGAAAGACCTTCGCGCGCAATACGCGATCGTCTATCAAATCAGCGACCTGGCAAGACACAACCAATGGCGCAAGGTCCACGTAATGCTCAAATCGCCGACGCTGACGGCGAGGACGATTCGGGGGTATTTCGCGCCGTAGGAGGCCACGCCACCCAGCCACCCACCAAAGTGCTACATGTGGCATACTATTTATCATGCGACGAGCCGGTGTACGCGAAGCACGTCAAAACCTGACCGCTCTCCTCGACGACGTAAAGAAAGGGCGGGAAGTCGTGATCACGGAGCACGGCCGTGCTGTGGCTCGCCTCGCGCCTCTCGAGCTCGCTCAACGCTTCCCCGACCTGTCGCGGAAACGTCGTCTGTTCAAAGGGCGTGATATCGCGCTGTCACAAGCCGTGATCGACGAGCGCAACGACCGTCTGTGAGCCCGCAAGAAGAGAGCGTCTGGGCCGATCCGCTGTATCTCGACGCCAGTGCTCTGGTTAAACTATTCGTCCCCGAACTGGAGAGCGAATCGCTCAATCAGGCTCTCATCGGTGCGAGCGGGGTGATCCTTTCGGACTTGGCACTCACGGAAATGGCATCGGCCCTCGGCAGACGAACGCGCGAGGGAACTCTCACGAACCGAGAAGCCAGCAATCTCCATCGCGAAGCACTGAAGCTGATGACCTCGTGCCTCTACGTCGAGTTAACGCCCCCCGTCCATCGCCGCGCCGAGCGCTTGCTGCTATCGCTCCCAATGCCCATTCGCGCCCTCGATGCCTTGCACCTCGCTACGGCGCTGGAGGCCGGGGCCGCCACGATCGTCACCTTTGATCAGAACCTGCGGGCAGTTGCTGCATCGCAGGGGCTATTCGTGGCGCCGGCCTGAATTCGTATTCGTGGCCCAGCCCTCGGCGAGAACCGACGTCGAGCTGAGCAGGACGCGTTTCACGCGATGCGCGCGAGCAGCGCCCGCCCGCCTCCTCGAGAAAGGCGACCGCCTGTTCGCGGGAAACACTTGGAAAGTTGTCGAGGAACTCTTCGATCGTTTCGCCGCCTTCGAGGTAGTCGAGCAAGGCCTGCGCCGGTACGCGCGTGCCCACGAAGACGGGCGTCCCGCTCACGATATCAGGGTCGGAATGCACGATCTGCTTCGGGTCCATAGCGTCTAGGATACCCGCATCAGCGAGATCCGGCTTCCGTCACTTCACCGTTCAGCCCTGCCGGCTCATCCTTCCGCGATGTTCGTTCGCCGCGCATAGAATCCCCGGCGCATGACTGAGCGAAACGACAGGCTGCTGGCGCAAGTACGCGCGGAGCTGGCGCGGACGAAGGCGTTTCGCGCGATTGGAAAGAGGATCGCGGAAGAACGGCTCGACATCACCGGCGCCGCGGTCGAGGCTCGGGCGCTGCTGCTGGCCACGCTGCAGGACTCAACCGCGCAGCGGATGGCCATCGTCGTTCCAGGCGATGCGGCCATCGACGATTTTGAGTCCTCGCTGAAGCTGTTTCATCGCGATCCGCAGTGCGTGTCGTCGTATCCCTCCCCTTCGCTCTCGCCGTATCAGGATCTGTCGCCGTCTCTCGGCGTGGCGCGCAACGAGATTCGGGCGCTGGGCATGCTGATCGACCGGAGCGTGGACGTCCTGCTCGTACCGGCGCGTGCCTTGTTTTCGCGACTGCCGCATGCGGAGGAGTTTGCCGCGCGCGTTGTGAAGGTGGCCGAGGGGGACGAGCTGGATTTGCGCGTGCTGCTGGAGGGGCTCGTCGACAACGGCTTTGTGCGAACGGACCTCGTCGGCGAGGCAGGCGAGTTCGCGTTCCGGGGGGGCATCCTCGATCTCTTTCCGCCGAACACCGCCAAGCCGGTGCGCGTGGAGCTGTTCGGCGACACCGTCGATTCTCTGCGCTGGTTCGACGTCGAGACGCAGCGCTCGGAAGAGGCCAGCGGCCCGGTCACCGTTCTGCCGATGACGCAGTTCCCGGTCACGCAGCCGATGCGCAGCGCGCTGGCGCGGCGGCTGTCGCTCGACTTCAACGACCCGATCTACAAGCGCGATCTTTCCGACAAGATCGAGCGGATCAACGAGAACGGGACGTTCCCGGGGATGGAGCATTACCTGCCGGTGGCCACCAACACCGTCTCGTTCTTCGACTATCTCGATCCTGCAGAATGGATGCTCGCGCTCATCGAGCCGGACCAGATCACGACGAACGTGGCCAAGTTCGAGTCGCTGTTGTCCAACGAGTACGAGGCGGCGTCGGAGAAGGGACGCGCGGTTTACCGTCCGGAGAAGTTGACGACGGCGGGGACCGATGTCCTGGCGTTGCTGGGGACGGCGCGGATTGCGTTCAGTGAAGTGCATGTGGGAGCGCCGCCCGATCGGCGGCGAGACCCCGCCGGGCCAGCCGGCGGGACGCCAGCGCTCCAACCGGACTTTGAGGAACTGCGTCTTCGGGCGCCGCAGGTTGACCGGTACACGAACCGGCTGCCTGAGTTCACCAACGATGTGAAGCGGGGGCACGAGAAAGGGCGGCGGCAGGTTTTCTTTGCGGCTACGAAAGGTGGTCGGGAGAAGGTCGAGCGGCTGCTGAAAGAGTTTGACGTTGTCTTTGTCGATGACACCGGCGAAGGCGCAGGTGCCAAGGGCAAAGCCGAGCTGGGGAGCGAGATCCTTCTCGCTGCCGGCGCCCTTCCCCGCGGCTTCGACTTCGAAGAGCTGAACCTCACCATTTACTCGGAGTGGGATCTCTTCGAGCCGCCGACGTCGACGCGCGTCGGCGGCAAGAAGCGGACGACCGAGGCGTTCGTCACCGATCTGCGAGACCTGAAGGTCGGCGATTACATCGTTCACGTCGATCACGGCGTGGGGCGTTTCCACGGTCTGCAGCGCATTCCGTTCGGACCGACCGAGCGCGAGGTGATGGAGATCGAGTACTCCGGCGGCGGCAAGCTTCTGATGCCGATGGAGAACCTGAACCTGATCCAGCGCTTCTCCGGCGGCGCCGACACGCAGCCGAAGCTCGATCGCCTCGGTGGCACGGCATGGGCGCGCACGAAAGCGTCGGTCAAGAAAGCGATGCGCGATATGGCCGACGAGCTGCTCAAGCTCTACGCCACGCGGCAGATGGTGCAGGGCCACGCCTTCTCGAAGGACTCACCATGGCAGTTCGAGTTCGAGGATGCGTTCGAGTTCGATGAGACCGAGGATCAGGAGTCGGCGATCGGTGACGTGAAGTCGGACATGGAGTCGCGCAAACCGATGGACCGCTTGCTCTGCGGCGACGTCGGGTACGGCAAGACCGAGGTGGCCATGCGCGCGGCGTTCAAATCGGTAATGGATGGCAAGCAGGTGGCCGTTCTCGCGCCCACAACCGTCCTCACTTACCAGCACTACCGTACGTTCCTGCGCCGCTTCGCATCGTTTCCGGTGACCATCGAACTGCTGACGCGCTACTACACGCCGAAGGAACAGAAGGAGATCCTCAGAAAACTGGAGACGGGTGAGATCGACATCATCATCGGCACGCACCGCGTCCTGTCGAAGGACATCAACTTCAAGGACATCGGCCTCCTGGTCATCGACGAGGAACAGCGCTTCGGCGTCGGACAGAAAGAGAAGCTCAAGCAGATCAAGAAAGCGGTCGACGTGCTCTCGATGTCTGCCACGCCCATTCCGCGCACGCTGCACATGTCGATGGTGGGCATCCGCGACATCTCCGTCATCGAGACGCCGCCGAAGGACCGGCTGGCCATTCAGACCGCAGTCGTGCCGTTCAGCGACGACTTCATCCGCGAAGCGATCGAGTTTGAGGTCGGACGCGGCGGGCAGGTCTTCTTCGTCCACAACCGCGTCGAGTCGATCTACGCGATGAAGGAGTATCTGGAGAAGCTCGTTCCGGGGCTGCGCGTCGTCGTCGGGCACGGGCAGATGGAGGAACGCGAGCTCGAGCGGGCCATGCTCGCATTCATCCAGCGCGAGTACGACGTGCTCCTGGCAACCACGATCATCGAGAACGGCATCGACATCCCCGCCTGCAACTCGATCCTCATCAATCACGCGGAGCGATTCGGCCTGTCGCAGCTCTACCAGCTCCGCGGGCGCGTCGGTCGCAGCGACCGGCTGGCGTTCTGCTACCTGCTCGTGCCGAGCGACAAAGTTCTCACGTCCGACGCGCGCAAGCGTCTTGCCGCGATCCAGGAGTTCTCCGACCTTGGCGCCGGCTTCCGGATCGCCGCGAAGGACCTCGAGATCCGCGGCGCAGGCAACATTCTCGGCGGCGAGCAGTCCGGTCAGATCGCCGCCGTCGGCTTCGAGATGTACACGAAGCTGCTCGAAGAGACGATCCGGGAGATGAAGGGGGAGCGCATCGAGGAGGAAGTGGAAACCTCCATGAACCTCGGCGTCGACATCTACATCCCCAAGAACTACATCAGCGAAGAAAACCTGCGCATGACGTTCTACAAGAAGATCGCCTCGGCATCGACAGACGACCGCCTCGAACAGATCCGCAACGAGATGCGCGACCGCTTCGGCGCGCTACCGGCAAACGTCGAGAACCTCCTTCACTTCGTGCAGGTCAAGCGCTTCGCGCAGCAGATGGGCGTGATCTCAATCGTCAGGGAAGGCGCGCGCGCGGTGGTGAAGCTGACGGCCCAGGCAAAGGTCGATCCGAACAAACTACTCATGCTCATCCAGCAAAACCCGCAGGTGAAGTTCACCCCGAACGGCGTGCTGATCTTCCCGCTCAAGGTGCAAGGCCCCGAGGTAATTGACGAGATCGAGGCAACGTTGCGGGGACTGGCTTGAATTGCGGCGCGCTGGGCGCGCCGCGTTGTCGGTTGTCGGTTGTCGGTTGTCACCATCGTCGCGAAGCGACACAACCAACCGAACACTGACGACCGACAACGCGCGAAGCGCAACCAACCGACAACGCGCGAAGCGCAACCAACCGACAACGCGCGAAGCGCAGAACATCAATATCCGATCAAAGTCAGTTCGTCCGGCGAAAAGTCGGCGGAGGCAATCGATACCCAGCCGTCGCCGGTGACGTTGTCGGTACTGCTCGCGTAACCGATCCAGCTCACGGTGTTGTTGCCTGCGTCGGTCACCTGATAGAGGAGCTGCAGCGCGCCGTAATCGCCCGCGGGGATGGCCTGCTGAATCATCCCGTACGCGGGAACCGTGAGGGTGATGTTGGTCTGCAGCTTCTCGCCGACGAAGCTGACCTTGTAGGCGTGCGGCGACGGATCGACGTTCACGATCCCGAAGTTCGTGCGGAAGTCCGCATCCTGCCTCAGGCCCAGCGCGATTCCCTCGTCGATGTACTGCACGGACAGCGTATCGGGATCGATGGCATCGAACGGCTGGGACACGGTGCCGGCTGAACCAGGTTGTTTCGTGTAGATGCGCGAGAAGCCATCGATTGCCGCGTTGGCGTCGAGTGTCGTGCCGGTGTAGGGGATGAATACCAGGCTGCCGAGGCCGGAGGATCCGAGCGAATTGGCCACGAAGTCCTGGATGGTGACGAATTGTTGCGAAGGAAGGGTCACGCTCTTGTAGCTCGCAAAGTTCAGCGTATTGGTCGCGCCCTGCGCCCAGAAGCCGACCACTACCTGCTGCGGCGTGCCGCGATAGTTCACGAGCGTGACATCGGACTTGAAGAAGAGCCCTCCACCACCGGCCACACTGCCAGCCGCCGGAATGATGAACGCGCGCGCCGAGATGGAGTCAGTAACTGCTGATGCACGCACACCTTTCGGGTGGGTGACCTTGCGGGCGTGGAGCTGTGCGAGGAGTTGCGCGGGCAACTCCGGCTCGACGGACGAGAACACCAGGGTGGAAGGATCGGCGGCGGATAGGTGCGCCAGGCGCGCCGGCTGGCGCGCTGCCAGCGTCATCGCGAATGCGCTCACTGCAAAGAATAGAGTGGTCGTTTTCATTGGTTGGGTTCCTCCGGAAACGGTCCATTCTGATTCTGCATGCGGTCGCGGTGCAAACGCGAATCGGCTACACTTTGGGTGCCTCGTGGATCGCCGCGCTCTTCTCCTCATTGCCGTTGTCCTCATTGCCGCCTGCCACCGCAAACCGTCGGTGCCGCCGGACGTTGTCGCGCGCGTGGGCGAGCGGATGGTCACGCTCAGCGATTTCAAGCGCTATCTCGACCGGAACACCGGCACGGAGCTGGCCCAGATGGGTCCCGAGGTCGCGAGCGCGATGGTGGATCAGTACATGGAAGAGGTGATCCTTTCCGAGTACGCCGCTGCCCACGGCGTGGAGATTCCGGCGGAAAAGATCGCCTCTGCCGTCCGCACCGACGCCGGGGTCACGGTCATCGAAAAACGCGACGAAATGAGGCGCCAGCGACTCATCGGCGACACGTCGGAGAACGTTCCGGTGCCATCAGACGCAGAGATCCGCGCCTACTACGAGCAGCATCCGGCCGAGTTCAAGAGCGGCGAAGAAGTGCACGTCAAACAGATCCTGGTGCATGACGAGAACGTCGCCACCGAGATCGATCAGAAGCTGCGCGCCGGCGGCTCGTTCGAGGCGCTCTCGAGTCAGTATTCGCTGGCCCCGAATGCGAAGAAAGGCGGGGAGATCGGCTACGTCAGCCGCGGCGAGCTGCCGAAAATGTTCGAGGATGAGATCTTCGCGCTCAAGCCAGGCAGCGTCAGCGGCGTCATCCGGACCGATTCCAGCTTTCACATCTTCAAGGTGGCTGACCGCCGTCCGCCCGGCGTCATCGACCTCGCCACCGCCTCTCCGGTCATCCGCGAACGCCTGAAGGACGACGCCGTCCGCGATCGCATGGCTCAGCTCGTCGGACGGGCCCGGTCCGAGCTTTCGATCGCAGTCCTGACCAAGCGCCTCCCTTTCAAATACACCGGCGGCTTCCCCAAGTCGGAGAACGAATAAACCGGCTCCGTATCGCCGTTGTCCGTCGGTACAGGAACCCAAACCCTCCATCTACGTCAAAGAGATACGCATGAAAAAAACCATTCTCGCACTCGCCATCACCCTCTCGGCGGCCACGCTCTCCGCGGCCCAGTTGCTCGAAGCTATCGTCATCCGCGTCGGCGACCGCGTCATCACACGGACCCAGTACGTGCGCAGGCTGCATGACGCCTCCGCGGAGATCGAGCAGACGGCAACGTCTCCGGCCGAAGTCGCATCGAAGAAAGAAGAGATGCGAAAGAATCTGTCGAACGATCTGATCGCCGAGCTGCTGATCAAAGACCGCGCCGACCGGCTTGGCATCACGGTCACTCCTGATGAGATCAAAGAAGCACTTGTCCGCCTGAAAGAGCAGTACGGAATGAAGACGGACAAGGAATTCGAAGACTCGCTCCGCAAGTCCGGGATGGCCCGGGCCGACATGGAAGCGCGCCTTCACGACACGATCCTGACCAACAAGGTTTTCGGCCGCGAGCTGCGGTCGCGCGAAGATCTGACCGACAAGGAATTGCGCGACCGTTACGACCGCGAGAAGGAGCGCTACCGCCTGCCGGAACGCGCCCGTCTGCGAGAGATCATCGTGATCAAGCCGGAGGATCCGACCAAAGTCGAAGCCGCCCGCGAACGCGCCACCGCGCTTGCGGCGCAGAGCCGCACCGGCGATTTCGCGAAGCTGGCCACGACCTCGTCCGATTCCGGCACCAAAGACAAGGGCGGCGACCTCGGCGAAGTCACTCGCGGCGAGCTGCTCCCCGATCTCGACAAAGCCGTGTTCAATGCCCAATCAGGTGCAGTCCTGGGACCGATCGAGACGAAGTCCGGCTGGCACATCCTGAAAGTCGAAGCACGCCTGCCGTCCGAAGTGCCGGCGTTCGAATCGGTCAAAGACCGCCTTCGGAAGGATGCGAGCGAAGACGCGTGGCAGCGCGATTACAAGGCCTACATCGAACGGCTGCGGAAAGACGCATTCATCCAGATCAACGATCAGTACATCCCGTCGACGTAGCTCGGAACGCAGCGAGAATCATCGAAGGGCGGACTTCTCCAGTCCGCCCTTTTCGTTTGCGCGCTCTACACCCGGTGGCTTTTTCGGGCGCTTTTCGTCCCTCGGACAGCCGTTATCCCCCGCCCCAGTAGAGTTTGACGCGGATTGTTGTCTTGCGGCCTATGCTTCGTGGCACCTATGCACGAGCTGATTGCCGACCTTCCTTACGATGAGCGCCCGCGCGAGCGGATGCTGATGCACGGTGCGGAGACCCTCTCCGATGCCGAACTACTGGCCGTGATCCTTGGGTCCGGCATGCGCGGAAAGAACGCCATCCAACTGGCACGCGAGCTTCTCGAGGATGGCTTTGCATCGCTCGCTCGCTGCGATGCGGAGCAACTGGTGAAGCGAAACGGCGTCGGTGAGGCGAAAGCGACGCGCGTCGTCGCGGCGTTCGAGATCGCACGACGCCTGGCGAACTTCAAAACCGATGATCCGCGGGACTTTGACGCTGGCCTCTTCGGCCGCAACCTCGTCATCCGCTCCGCGCGACTGCGTCAGGAGCGGCTCGGGGCACTCCTCCTTGATTCGCGCCACCGCGTCATCCGCGACCGCACGCTCTACGTCGGCACAGTCGACCGCGCGTTTGTCTCCGCGCGCGAAGTCGTTCGTCTCACGCTCGACGCCAATGCCGCTGGCGTCGTCCTGTACCACAACCATCCGTCCGGCGACCCGACACCCTCCGGCGAAGACAACAAGTACACCAAGAAAACAGGCGAAACCCTCCGCTCGATCGACATCGAGCTCGTCGACCACATCATCGCCGGAGCGCACAGCTTCGTCTCGATGGGGCAGAAGGGGCTGCTTTGAGAAAGACCGATGAACAACAACTACAACGCGTTTGGGCCGTTGCGCAAAGCGCGGCATCGCGCGCGAAAGTCAAGGCATACCGGAGGCGTAGAATATGCTCATGGAGACTGCTCTCGAAAAGGATGAACTGCTCCACTCCGCGGGGTTCCTCTATCACTTTGATGGCATGGTTTACGTGAACACCAAAGCGAAGAAAGTGGTTAGCGTCGAGGCTGTCGAAGGCCACTCTGAGGACTGGCTGCGGCAACTAATTGCTCAAGACAATGAGTCGGGCGATTGGTGCTTCTATTTCGATCAACCGCTTTCAGCGGCGGTAAAGCAAGCGTTCCTCGCTAAAGCTAAATTGGGATGAGTGAGCTCAGAACGGTCGAGGACCGGCTCCGTGCCGAGTACTTCGAGCTTATCCCGGACATGCAACGTACGCTGGTTGCCCTCGAAGCGGACGTTCGTCATTACCTGCTGCCGGTAATGATCGCGCTTAACCGTTATGAACAGGTTCGCATCGCTGCACGGTTGAAAGAATGCGAGAGCGCCGTCGACTCGCTCCGTCGACGGCAACGGGCTGGCGTTTTTGATCTCGAAAGTGTCGGAGCCTACTCCCTGTCCAGTCTCCGAGACCTTGTTGCCGTCCGAGTGCTCGTATTTCCCAGCTACCGACGCGAGCAAGTGCATGCGGCACTCCTTCCGCTGCTGTCGGAGCGGACGTCGGATCCCGTGCGGGGAATCGAGCCGGGCGATGTTCCAGTCGCGCTCAAGTATTTCGGCCGTTGTAATTCCGCGTTAACGACGTTAACCGCCGAGGTCCAAATTGTGTCGAGCTTGATCGGTTCTTTTTGGGAGGTCGAACACTCTGCACTGTACAAGACGAGCCCTAACCTCCAGGGAGTACTGCTCTCGTCGCGTATGAAGGCGCGGCAGAGCGCCGTTCTATCTGCGCTGCGCGAGTTCGAAACTGAGTTCGAACGTCTCATTGGAGAAGCCGCGAAGATCGGACATTCGCAAGGCGTCAACTAACCAACTTTGAACGTACCGATTCAGAGCGCCGAACGCATCAAACATGCGGCCCTCCAAACTATCGACGGACCGGAGCTAAAGGCAGCCTACGCTGCCTCGTTGGCCTACCCAGCCACCAGCGCCGGTTTCGGAACCGCTGCGGATCGCTCCGCATACACCGGCGTGAACCAGCCGTAGCGGTCGGGAATGTCGCCGGCGATGTAGTCGAAGAACTCTTTCTGGATGCGCTCGGTAACCGGGCCGCGGCGTCCGTTGCCGACGGGGACGCGGTCGATGCTGCGGATCGGCGTCACCTCGGCGGCGGTGCCGGTGAAGAAGACCTCGTCGGCGATGTAGAGCAGCTCGCGTGGAATCAGCGACTCGACCACATCGAATCCAAGGTCTCGAGCCATCTTGATGATGCTGGCCCGCGTGATGCCCGCCAGGATCGATGCGCCGAGCGGCGGAGTCATGATCTTGCCATCACGAACGACGAATACGTTCTCGCCTGACCCCTCGCTCACGTAGCCGTTGACGTCGAGCGCGATCCCCTCGGCGTAGCCATCCGCGGCCGCTTCCTGACGGATCAGGATCGAGTTCATGTAGTTGCCGGTGGCTTTGGCCAGGGCCGGGAAGGTGTTCGGCGCCATGCGGTTCCACGACGACACACGAACGTCGACGCCCTGCTCGATCGCCTCAGGACCGAGGTACTTGCCCCAGTGCCAGGCGGCGACGACGATATCGACTGGGCAGGCCGCGGGGAAAACGCCCAGCGAGTGGAATCCGCGGTAGACGACCGGACGCAGGTAACAGTCGTCGAAGCCGTTCGCGGCGACGACGTCCACGCAGACTTTCTTGAACTCATCCGACGTGTAGGGAATCTCCATCCTGTAAATACGGCAACTGTCGTACAGGCGCCGGATGTGGTCATCGAGCCGGAAAATCGCCGGGCCCTGATTGTGCGTGTCGTAGCAGCGGATGCCCTCGAACAGTCCCGAACCGTAGTGGAGTGCATGCGTGAGCACGTGAATCTTGGCGTCGGCAAAGTCGACGAGGCGCCCGTTCATCCAGATCTTCTTCACTTCTTCGAACGGCATCGGAGCCTCCTGAATCGGTGGCAGCGGTGGACGGGCAGCAGCGGCGCGCCTAGGCTGGAAAGCTGCCGGAGTATAGGTTCCGGCGTTTCAGCAAGTCAATGCGACAAGTCTGACATTTTGCCGGTCCGCCTGCGAAAGACCGGACCACAATTTGACGAGCGCACTCTACGCCAGTACGAGCAGCAGCATGGCCACGATCAGGTAAATGTTCGATGCCATGAAGAGTCGCCGCGCGCTGCGCGGAGTGCGGTCCGCGAGGAAGAAGAAGCTGGCGACTGTGAGCGCTCCTCCGGCCGCGATTGCACCGACCAGGTAGACGTACGTTGCCAGCCCGAACAGCGGAGGCAGCACGCTGACCGTGAGCAGAGCGAAGCTGTAAAACACAGCGTGCCGGGCAGTTACGCGCCCTTCATCATCCTGAACCGCCAGCATGGCGAACCCGCCGCGGGCGTAATCGTCGCGGTACATCCAACTGATGGCCATGAAATGCGGCAACTGCCAGAAGAAGAGGATGGCGAAGACGATCCAGCCACCCGTTCCGAGCGAGCCGGTCGCAGCCGTCCATCCCATGAGCGGCGGAATCGCGCCGGGCACCGCGCCGATGATCGTGCAGATCGTGGAGACTCGCTTCAAGGGCGTATAGATGAAGATGTAGGTCAGCAGAGTCAGCGCGCCGAGGGCCGCGGTGAGCCAGTTCACAGCCAGACCGAGATAGAGCGTGCCAATGATCGAGATCGAGATCGAGAAGAACAGTGCCGCGCGCGGCGTGATCCGTCCATCGGGCAACGGACGAAGCCGCGTGCGGCGCATCTTCGCATCGTGCTCCCTCTCGACGTACTGATTGAGCGCGTTGGTCCCCGCCGCGACGAGCGCTGTTCCGATGAGCGCGTTGAGGAGCAGTGTCCAATCGACGCGCGGCGCCGCGAAGAAATAGCCGGCTGCCGTGGTGATGAGAACCATCATCACGATGCGTGATTTCGAAAGCTCGAGATAGTCGCGAGTCATGCTGCCGAGTCCGGCCGGCCGTGGCAGCGCGAGAACATCGCTCATGCCGGCACCTCGGAAGCGAGAAGCGCACTCGTCCGCTGGCGGCGCGTCCGCCAGCCAACCGTGCGCGCGGTCAGCGCGGTCAGCAGCGAGAGCGCCAGCGTAGCGGCGCCTGTCATTACGTGCACGCTGGTCATCAACGGCTGCTTGCCGCTCCAGACCACGTAGCCGCCGAGGACGATCTGGATCATGACGACCGTAACAAGGAGGTTGGCGAGCTGCCGGAGCGGATGTCCCGATTCAAAGCGACGCAGACGGACAGCAGTGACGATCACGAGCGTTGCTACGCAGATCGCTCCGACACGATGCGCGAAGTTGACGCCGACTTCGAGGCTGGTAAACGGAGGAATGAGCCGCCCGAACGACAGCGGAAAATCGGGAATGGCCAGGCCTGCGCCGAGGTGACGCATCAGCGCGCCGACGAGGATTTGCGCGTAGGTCACGACGACGAGCAGCGAAGTCAATCCGATCGGCGCGTCACCCTTTTCGATCACGCGCGAGGAACGGAACAAGGTCGACGTGAAAAACGCGATCGATACGTTCAGACAGAAGAAGATCTCGGCGAGCGCGGCGTGCGCGATCGAGACGGAATGCGGAAGGAGCAGCAGCACGGTCACGCCACCGAGGACGCCTTGGGCGATGACGGCGCCGACCGAGCACCAGCCGAGGATGCGCGCGAAACGCTTCGGCTCGCGCAGTTGCAGCCAGATCGCCTGAATCACCGTAAGGAGGCCGACTGTGGCAGCGATCATGCGGTGACCATGCTCGTAGAAGATCCCGCCAACCATGGGCGGCATCACCATGCCATACGAAAGCGGCCAGTCGGGTACGGCCAGCCCGGAGCCGGTTGAGGTGACCATCGCTCCCGCGAAGATGAGGAACAGCGTCGACCCGGCGACGAGCTTGGTGTATCTCCGCAACCAGACCGGGGTCTCGTCCGAACGGCGCAGCGCCTCGGGCGCTGCTTCGAAAGAAGGTTTCATGTTTCTAGGAGCCGATACTTGTTTGCGCGGGCGGAGCGGCAGCGAGCCACTTCCGGAACGAGTCCTTCGAGTGGACGAACATCTGGCCACGCATCCGGTAATGACCGAGACCGCAAAGCTGTGCGCAGGCGATTTCCCACTTGTCGTTTTCTGTCCCTGATTCGTTGGTCATTTTCGGTGTGAAGTGGATGGCGATCTCCATCCCCGGGATGGCATCGGTCTCCACGCGCATCACCGGCAGTTTGAAGCTGTGAATCACGTCCTTCGATGTGACATGAATGATCACCGGACGGTTGACCTCGAGGTGGAGGTCATTGAGCGTAACGATATCGTCTTTTGCATGCGGATCGGTGAGATCGATTCCGAGCGGGTTTGATGATGTGACGAACTTGACGTCGCGCTTTCCGAAGATACCGTCCGGGCCCGGATACTGAACGTTCCATGCAAACTGCTCGGCGACGACGCGGATTTCTAGCGGATTCGATGCTGCCGAGGGAGGGTGGGTCCAGGCAGACCACATGGGAATCGAAAACCCGACCAGCAGGATGACTTCCACCACGGCAATGCCGGCCTCGGCATAGCTCGAGAAATGGCTCTGAACGCCGTGGTAGCTCGCCTTCGCGTTCCGTTTCGCGTTGAAGCGCCAGAGGACAAAGAGAAAGTAGAGACCCCAGGCGACGAAGAGAACAAGCATCAGCCAGTGCACGTTCGCACTGAGGCGGTCCAGCGCCGGGCCATGCTCTGAGGCATCGACCGGCATGAACTGAGCGAGAAACTTTTCCATGGTGCTTCCCTCCAGCGGCGCGCGTTAGTGCGCCGCTCCTCCGTCAACGAGACGGAATGACTCCCGTGAGCGGCGCATAGCCCTGGCGCGCCGCCAGAAACTCCAGAACATGGCAATGAATCCGATCTGCACGAAACCGATGACGCCGATCATGAACAAGATGGCGTTGTTCGAGCTTTTCGTCATCGGCGAGTCCGGATTGCCGTAGCAGACCGGACACGCGGACAAAACGGCCGGAACGAGCAGAATCACCGCCGTGATCATGAAGAGCTGAACCGTGAGTTTTGCAGGGCGTCTCATGGCAATTCCTTCAGCTTTTGAAATACGCGTTTTCCGTACCAGACCAGCGAGGCACCACCGGCGACGCCGAATACGGCTATTCCGATTCCAAGCGTGTCGCGCGTCGCCATGAATTCACGAACACCCCACACCGCGAGGTACAGCATCAGCGCGGTCGAAACGCTGATGAATACGATGTGGAAGACGCGCAGGGACATTTACGATCCGAATGGATTGGCGTGGTGACTGATTGGAAGCGTCATCAGGAAGATGAAGAAGACAACCGTCAGGATCAGTACCCCATAAATGACTTTCTTTTCAGACAGAAGATGCATGAAGAAGCCAGCCACGAGGAAGCCCTTAATCGACGCGATAATAAGGGCCACGATGATTGCCGTGCGGACGGGGAAACCCTTCAACGCATAGAACGCGCCGACCGTTACGGCTGTGAGAGCAGCCAACCCGAAGAAAACGGTCAGGTACACCCGCATTTCCGCGCGGATTTGCTCCGGGCTGTGATGATGAGCATTGGGATCGCCGATGCCTGCGTGCTCGTGCACGTCGACGCCTGCCTCCACTGCAGCTGCTGGATCGGTCACGTTCTCTCTCCTCCTACATGAGATACAGAATCGGGAAAAGGAAGATCCAGACGAGATCGACAAAGTGCCAGTAAAGGCCGACGACCTCAATCCGATTGGTATAGCGCTCCGGATCGTGCGCCCACATCTTAGCGCCCGGTCCCAGGAAATAGAGGAACACAATCACGCCGCCAAGGATGTGCAGTCCGTGCAATCCAGTCATCGTGAAATAGATGCCCAGAAAGTTGTTTGTCTTCGGGAGGCGGTGCTCGCTGAACTCGTGGGAGTACTCGAACCCCTTGGCCACGAGAAAGATCAGTGCGCAAAGCACGGTCGCGGAAATGTAGATGCGTCCCTTCTTGAGATTGCCAAGACGGAGATGCGACCACGCCATCACCACCGTGACGCTCGACAGAATCAGGATGAATGT
>Ga0307470_10000014_pt1 | contig 133099 bp, 132 predicted proteins | sample atmos_gasesAM3C__FD_204565 | JGI IMG/M metagenome (GOLD analysis project Ga0307470, IMG submission 204565) | Hardwood forest soil microbial communities from Morgan-Monroe State Forest, Indiana, United States - atmos_gasesAM3C_05 | ecosystem: Environmental > Terrestrial > Soil > Temperate... | reverse complement strand
GGAAACGCCCGGACCCATCCCGAACCCGGAAGCTAAGCCCTCCAGCGCCGATGGTACTGCCCAACACAAGCGGGAGAGTAGGACACCGCCGGACACACCTAGGTCGACGGGGACCGCCTTACTGGCGGTCCCCGTCGTGGTGTTCGTTGTGCTCAGAAACTCAAGAGGGGATCCAGCCGTTATGGCCGAGCGCCGACAGGAGCCTCGTGCCCCCCGGCCGTCTGGTGACCAGCCGGGACGGAGCCGTTCTACTGGTGATGGCGCGGCTGCCACCAACCGGGGTGTCAGTGGGCGGCCCACGCCTCGGCAACGGCAGGGTTTCGCGGATGAGCCCGAACCAACCGAGCGCGGTCGTCGTGCATCGGACGGGGGCCGCCGTCCGTATCGGGTTGATAGGTCTCGTGGTACGGCGTCGTCGCGTGGTGTCGCGTCATCCAGTCACCCGGCTCGACCATCGGCCAGTGGCGATTCTCGATTCGGTAAAGGGTCCGATGACGCGGCCCGGGCTCGGCGTGACAGCCCTCCGCGTGACAGCCACGGTGCCCGGCGCTCAGGTGTTGAGGGCACGTCCCGACGCCGTGGCGTACCTCCGTCCGGCGGATCCGCTGGCCGTTCCACGGATCGTCGCGAGGAGCGTCGGTCTGGTGGGCCTGACGGTGCCAGCCGGACCGGTGAACAACCCGCCCGACGCCGGGAGCCGCCGGCTCGTAGTGGCGCTGGCGGGCACGGAAGCTCAGCTAGCCGCCGACCCCGGCCAGCCTCGGCTCAGCCCAGCAAGGGCCATCCTGGCGAAGGCACGCGATCTGCTGGTTCCGACACGGGTCTGCGTACGTCCGACCGGTCCACCACTGACCGGCGTAAGGTTGGCAAATCCGACAAGCCCCGCCGGGATGTCCGTCTGGGAGGTGCTGGGAGTGTTACCGGCCCGGGGGGTACCGGTGCGCCCGGAGCTGGTGGCAGAACCGCGGCCCGCGCGGCTGGCGGATTGGGCAGGCCCGACGACAATGCGTCGCCGGCCTGGGCGCGAGGGCCACGGACTCCCACGCCGGAGCTGCCCGCCGAGGCCGACGCGGGTCTGCTCACCCCCCACGTCCGCGCCGAGCTTCGTTCGCTTGGTCGGGCTGCCGACCAGGTAGCGAGGCATCTGGTTGCGGCGGGTCAACTTGTGGACGCTGAGCCGAGGCTCGCCCTGGAGCATGCCCGCGCCGCCCGGTTGCGTGCCGCCCGTATCGGCGTGGTACGTGAGGCGGCGGGCATCACGGCGTACCACGCTGGGGAGTGGGCCGAGGCCCTCGCTGAGCTCCGGGCCGCCCGTCGGCTGACAGGTGACCCGGTCCATCTGGCGATCATGGCGGACTGCGAACGTGCGCTTGGCCGGCCGGAACGGGCGCTGCGGCTCGTCAACGCACCGGAGGCCGCGCGGCTCGATGACGCCACTCGGGTGGAGCTGCGGATCGTCGAGGCGGGCGCCCGTCGGGACTTGGGGGAGCACGGCGCCGCCCTGCTCGCGTTGCAGACCGCCGTGCTGGATCGCGCCGAGGTCGCCGCCTGGAGCGCGCGACTCTGGTATGCCTACGCCGATGCCTTGGTCGCGGCAGGCCAGCCGGACAACGCGGCGGAGTGGTTCCTGGCCGCGGCGAGCGTGGATAGCGGAGATGAGACGGACGCCGAGGATCGCCTTGCCGAGCTGGGTCTCATCGAAGATGCCGAGATCGGTGACGTTGCGGAGACCGGGGGTGCGGGAGATGACACCGCGGGTGGCCCCGCGGATGAGTACGCGGGGGATGGCGTCCCCGGGCTCCGGGATGACCTGGCGCGAGATGACCTGGCGGATATGCCTGTGACCGCCGGACCAGCACCAGGCGCGGGCAGCACGCTGTTTCGCGAGCCTGCTATGGACAAGCTTTCCATGATGACCGACACGACCGACGAAACCGCCGGTTGACAAGTCAGTTGTCCACAACCGTCGGAGTTGTCCACAGATCCATTCTCCGGCCTGCCCTCGCTCTTCTTCACCAGCATTCTTGATGTCGTACCAACGGCATCGGAGGGTTCGGGTGGAGTCGACAGAGTCCTGTCATCGCAATGAGGTCACCCTCGTCGGTCGGCTGACCGGTGAGATCAGCGAGCGGCTGCTGCCGAGTGGCTCGGAGCTGAGCGCCTTTCGGCTGGTGGTCCGTCGCGAGAGGTCGGCCCAGCGGCCGACAATCGACACATTGGAGTGCGTAGCGTGGGAGGAGCGGGTCCGCGGGTTGGCCCGGACCTGGTCGCCAGGTGACCTGATTGAGGTTCGTGGTGCACTGCGCCGCCGGTTCTGGCGCGGTACGGCCGGCGCGGTCAGCCGCTGCGAGGTCGAGGTGACCGCCGCCCGCCGGGTGGCGCACGGCAGCGGGATCCGGGTGGGACGCCGGCACTCCGCGCCGGCCGACGGCTCAGCTCAGCGGTCCGCTGGCCGGCCACCCGAGCCGGCTCCGCCGTAGGTCCGCATGACGAGGCCGGTTCTGGGTTTCGGTGCGAAGAGGGTGGACTTCTGCGGCATCCGTTCGCCGGTGCTGGCCACGGCGAGCACCTTCTCCAGCGGCGTCGGGTTCATCAGCACGGCGAGTCCGTCGCGATGCCGGGCGAGGGCCAGCGCGGCGCCGAGGTCGGCGACATACCGGACGGTGTCCTCAGTCACGGCGAGGTGCCAGGTGGCCTCGATGAGGCCGTGCTGGAGTATGACGGCATCCAGCGTCTGCCATGTCGGGGTATGCCTCGCCGGCAGGGTCCGGTCGAGCAGGTCGGCCCGCGGCTGGGTGAGCAGGCGCCACCGGCTCCCGTCGGTGACCACGAACGCCGGCCCGACGGCGCCGGCGTCGGCCAGCATTGCCATGGCGGACCTTTCGCCACCGGTGATCTCGGCAATGTCGAAGGCACCGGCCGACCGGCGGAGGGCCTCGTCGAAGGTCAGCCCGATCACCACTCGATGGAAGGCCTGCACCTGCGCGCCAAAGGCGTTGGCGTCGACCAGCAGTGCAAGCCCGTAGTCCCAGTGCCCGGGCCCGGCGCCGTCGGCCCGGCGAGCCGCCTGGTACTCGAGGTAGGCGGCGTAGCGATGGTGGCCGTCCGCGATCAAAGCCCGACGCGGCGCCAGGTCGGCGGCGATCTCGGCGAGGATTGCCGGGTCGGCGATTGACCACATCTCGTGGGTGGTGCCGTCCTCGGCCCGTAGACCGACAATCGGTGGCTCGCTCGTCGTCGCCGTCACGGCGCGGGAGGCCGCGCCGGCAGGCCCGTCGGAGACCAGGTAGATGGGTTCGAGGTTGGCCTGGGTGGCTGCGATCAGCTCACGCCGCTGCCGCACGGGCCCGGGCCAGGTGTCCTCGTGCGGCAGCACGACACCGGTCTCCGGTTGCCGTAACCCGACCGCGCCGATCAGGCCTGCGACCGCCGACCCGTCGTACCGCATCCGGTAGACGTACAGGCACGGCACCGGATCGGTGGACAGGATGCCGTCGGCGAGCCACGACCGCAGCGTCCTCGCTGCTCTCTGGTATCCGGCCCGCGGGCCGGATCTGTCCCCGCGTGGGAGGATGAGCCGGACCACGTTATGTGGATCGGCCGCCTCGAGCGCCACCTGCTGCCGTTCGTCGATCACGTCGTACGGGGGGCAGGTGAGCTGGGCGAGGTCGGCAGCGGTCCGCGCACTGTAACGAACGCCACGGAAGGGAGCTAGCTCCAGGCCAGCCGCCCGGGCTAGGGGAGGAACGGGGGTCGAACCCGATGCGGGCCGTACAGCAGCCATGCGCCGAATCGTAGGAGCAGGCAGAGCCGACAACGACGCCAGACCAGGGGTCGAGATGCCGACTCGCGTCTCGGCGACGGAAGAGGAGGACCGCCGGTGGCCGCGTACTCACGTGATGCGTACGACGACGATGGCCAGCAGGATCGGCGACCGTATGAGGAGGTTCCAGCGCAGCCGGACGTGCTCCCCGAGGGCGAGGTCTACGACTGGTTTATGCGTGGGGTCAGCCTGCTCGAGGGCGGCAACGCCTCCGCCGCCGTGGTCCTGCTCACCCATGCGGCCCAGGCAGAGCCGAAGTCACGCAGTGTGCGGGAGGCACTTGCCCGTGCCCAGTTCGACTCCGGCATGTATGACGATGCCACCGAGAGCTTCGCGTGGATCGTGGGGGAGAACCCGGCCGACGACTACGCCCAGTTCGGCTACGGTCTGGCCGCGGCGAAGATCGGCGACCTGGAGGCAGCGGTGGAGCATCTCGCGCTGGCGGCGGCGATGCGGCCGGACATCAACCACTACTCGATCGCACTACGCGGCGCCCGGGCGGCTCTCGCGGCGCATAAACGATGATCGTCGGTCTTGTTGGCTGCGAGGTGCCGCCGGTCACCCGGTATGACGTTGCGCTGTTGGACCTGGACGGCGTGGTGTATCTCGGGGCGGAGGGCATCCCGGGCGCCGCCGAGGCATTGGAGAAGGCGCTCGAGGCGGGCATGCGCCGGGCGTTCGTGACGAACAACGCGTCGCGGACGCCAGACGAGGTTGCCGATCTGCTGCGCAGCGTGGGCGTCCCGGCGACGGCGACGGAGGTGGTGACCTCGGCCCAAGCCGCGGCGCACCTCCTGGCCGATCGGCTGCCGGCCGGGGCGCGGGTGCTGGTGCTCGGTACCGAGGCGCTGGTCAGCGAGGTCCGGGCACGCGGCCTGACTCCGGTCGCGAGCGCCGAGGAGGCACCCGCGGCGGTGGTCCAGGGCTACTCCCCGAACCTCGGCTGGCGGCACCTGGCCGAGGCGGCCATCGCGGTGCAGCGCGGGGCGCTGTGGGTCGCCACCAACCTGGACCGTTCCGTACCGTCCGTGCGAGGCCCGTTGCCAGGCAACGGCGCGCTGGTCGGTGCGGTGCGTGCCGCCGTCGAGGTCGATCCGCTGGTGACCGGCAAGCCTGAGCCAGCGCTGCACCGGGAGTCGGTAGAACGGACCGGCGCCCGCCATCCCCTCATCGTGGGAGATCGGTTGGACACCGACATCGAGGGTGCGAGCCGGGCCGGCGTCGACTCGCTCTTGGTGCTGACCGGTGTGACCACGCCGGCCATGTTGCTGGCTGCGCCGCGGCATCACCGGCCGACGTACCTGGCGGCCAACCTGGAGGGCCTGCTCCACCCCCATCCGGCTCTGGAGATCCGGCCGGATGGAGTGTGGTGTGGCGACTTCGGCGCGACCCGGCAGGACGGGGTGCTGCGACTGCGGGGCGCCGGGACCGACCGGTTGGAGGCGCTGCGGGCGCTGTGCGGGGCGGCGTGGGTCGAGCCCGGCCCGGCCCTGCCCGGCGGACCGCGACACGTCACGGCGGACGGCGAGCAGGCGGCGGCCGCGCTGCGCGGGCTGGGACTGGCCTGATCGGTGCGATGTCAGATGAGCGAGCGTAGCTTGAGCAGGTCGAGCACGCTCGCGTGCACCTTGACCCGGCCGGTCGCCCACGCCGAGGCGAGATGCAGGTCGCCCCGGGTCAGCGCGATCAGATCGTCGCTGGACATGGCCAGCCGGATCTGTGCCTTGGGGTTGTCGACCTGCCGGATGTCACGCAGGCCACCGTCCCGCAGATGGCCGAGGAAGATCATCTTGAGGTCACGGAGCTCGCATGAGACTGACCTGTCCTCGATCTTGTTGCGGAGGTCTGTGCCCGAGCTCCCGGCGAGCTTGCCGGCGAGCTCTTGGAGTGCTTTCTCGCACTCCTCGACAGAGGCCATCGGTGGTACCTCCTTACTGCGACCTGGCCTGCGACCGTACCCTGTGTCGGCTCACCTCTCGGCGTGCACGGACGGTAGCGTGTGGTCGGCGTGCCTACCGGCGGGGAGCAGGACGATGAGGTGAAGGGCATGGAGATGGCACGGGGTGGAGACCGACGTTATCTCACGCCCACACCGGATCTCCCCCCCACACTGGGGGTGAGCGAGGGGACCCGCAAGCGGGCACGTTCGGCCCCCAGGGCGCTGGTCAGCCAGGACGACGTCACCCAGGAGCAGGTCAGCTCGCTGGCGGATGAGCTGATAGTAACCTCCCGTGCCCGCGCGGACGCCCCTGGTCAACGTGGCAGTGGCACCGGCTGGGCCGGGCCGGTCGCGGACCCGGAGACCGGCCGCTCCTACGCCGGCCGGCGGCACCATGGACGCCTGGCCTGACCCCGACGCCTCCGACGGCGACGCGCCGTTGCCGTACCGACTGGGAGCCCCGAGATGACCGAACCCGACACGGTCCAGCAGGTGACCGAGCGGCTGGGCACGGCCGTCGAGCTGCTGGACGCACTGACCGACCAGCCAGTTGATGAGCACGTCGCACACTATGACGCCCTGCATGGAGTGCTGCAGGACGCGCTCGCCACGATCGACCGGGTCTAGGGCGCGCCGATGCCGCGTCGTGTCCGGCTGGACGCCGAGCTGGTCCGGCGCGGAATGGCCCGGTCCCGGGAGCAGGCCGCTGAGCTGGTACGTGCGGGCCGGGTCAGAGTCGGCGGCCAGCCAGCCAGCAAACCGGCCACCGCGGTCGAGGCCGGCGTCCCACTGGTGGTTGACGCACTCCCGACCGGACCCGACTACGTCTCGCGCGGCGCGCACAAGCTGGCCGGTGCGTTGGAGTCGTTCGGGCTCACGGTCGACGGCCGGCGGTGCCTCGACGCGGGTGCGTCCACCGGCGGGTTCACCGACGTGCTACTGCGGCGCGGCGCCCGTGAGGTGATCGCGGCAGACGTGGGCTACGGCCAGCTCGCCTGGTCGTTGCGTACCGACCCGCGGGTGCGGGTGCTAGACCGCACCAACGTCCGGGCACTCACGCCGGCCGACATCGGAGGGGTCGTCGACCTGACCGTGGCTGACCTGTCGTTCATCTCGCTGGCCCTGGTGTTGCCGGCGCTGGCGGCCTGCACCGACCCGCGCGGCGACCTGCTGCCGATGGTGAAGCCGCAGTTCGAGGTCGGCCGCCGGCGGGTGGGCGCGGGTGGTGTGGTGCGCGAGCCCGCGCTGCGGGCGGAGGCGGTCGGGGCCGTCGCGCGAGCCGCGGCCGTGCTCGGCTACGGCGTGGCCGGGGTGACCGCCAGCCCGCTGGCTGGCCCGGCCGGCAACGTGGAGTTCTTCCTGTGGCTGCGCACCGACGCGCCGCCCGCGGACCCCGCGGCGATCGCGGCGGCCGTCGCGGGTGGAGCGAGCGCGGAGCCGAGCCGATGAGCACAGCGAGCGCGGAGCCGAGCCGATGAGCCGCCGCGCCCTCTTGGTCAGCCATACCAGCCGCCCGGACATCGTCCACCTGGCCCGCGAGGTCGTGCGGGGCCTGAGCCAGGCCGGATTCGAGGTCCGGATCCTGGCCCAGGAGGCCGCCGACCTGGCGGTCACCGGGGTCCGGGTGGTCAGTGGCGAGGCCGCGGCCGATGGGGCCGAGATCGTGCTCGTGCTGGGCGGTGACGGCACCTTTCTGCGAGCCGCCGAGCTGGCCCGGCCGACCGGCGCGCCGTTGCTCGGGGTCAACCTCGGCCGGGTCGGCTTCCTGGCCGAGACTGAGCCGGACGCGCTGCCTCAGACGATCGAACAGATCGTCCGGCAGGAGTACATCGTCGAGGACCGACTCACCCTCGACGTGACCGTTCACCTCGACGGGGAGATCATCGGCCAGACCTGGGCGTTGAACGAGGCCAGCGTGGAGAAGGTCAGCCGGGAACGGATGCTCGAGGTGGTGCTCGCGGTAGATGGGCGGCCGCTGACCAGCTTCGGCTGCGACGGCGTGCTGTGCGCGACGCCCACCGGGTCGACGGCGTACGCCTTCAGCGCGGGCGGCCCGGTGGTGTGGCCCGAGGTCGAGGCGCTGCTCGTCGTACCGAACTCGGCCCACGCGCTCTTCGCCCGCCCGTTGGTGACCGGGCCGGCCAGCGTGATCGGAGTGCACGTCTCGGCCAGCGGGCATGACGCGGTGCTGTTCTGCGACGGGCGGCGGTCGGTGCCGGTGCCGGCCGGCGGCCGGGTGGAGGCGCGTCGGTCCGAGCGGTACGCGCACGTGGTCCGGCTACACCGGACGCCGTTCTCCGACCGGCTGGTGGCGAAGTTCCAGCTCCCGGTCCAGGGCTTCCGAGACCGTAACGGCGGTCCCCCCCATGTCACTCCGCAGGCTAAGGTCTGAGGCCGTGCTCGAGGAGATGCGCATCCGTGGCCTCGGTGTGATCGACGACGCCACGCTCGAGCTCGGGCCGGGCCTGACCGTCGTGACCGGAGAGACCGGTGCCGGCAAGACGATGGTCATCACCGGCCTGCACCTGCTCTTCGGTGGCCGGGCCGACGCCGCCCGGGTCCGCGTCGGTGCCGGGCAGGCTCTGGTCGAGGGCCGCCTGCGGCTGCCCGACCGCTCCCCGGCGCTCGCCAGGCTGGCCGAGGTCGGCGCCGAGCCGGACGACGACGGCGCGTACATCGCGTCCCGCACGGTCTCCGAGCAGGGCCGGTCCCGGGCGTACGTGGGGGGCCGGTCGGTGCCGGTCGGGCTGCTTGCCGAGCTCGCCGACGGGCTGCTCGCCGTACACGGGCAGTCCGACCAGCTCAGGCTGCTCCGGCCAGCCGAGCAGCGGGGCGCGCTGGACCGGTACGCGGGTGAGCCGGTGACCGCGTTGGTGGCCGGCCACAAGGTGGCGTACGCACGCTGGCGGGAGCTCGCCGCCCGCTACGACGACCGGGTGGCCCGCGCCCGTGAGCTCGCCCAGGAGGCCGACCTGCTCCGGCAGGGCCTGGCCGAGATCGCGGCAGTCGACCCGCGGCCGGGCGAGGACGTCGAGCTGGCCGCCGAGGCGGACCGCCTCGCGCACGCCGACGCGCTGCGGCTGGCCGCGCAGATCGCGCACGACGTCCTGGTTGGTGACCCGACGGCCGGGCACGACGCGGTGGACGTCGCCGCACTGCTCGGCGCTGCCCGGCACGCGCTCGACGGCGCGGCGGCCAACGATCCGGCGTTGGCCGGCCCGGCCGCCCGGCTGACCGAGGCGGCGTACCAGCTCACCGATGTCGCCGCCGAGCTGTCGAGCTACGTGGCCGGGCTGGACGCCGACCCAGGCCGGCTCGCCGAGGTGGAGCAGCGCCGTTCCGAGCTGCTCCGGCTGACCCGCAGGTACGCCGACGATGTGGCCGGCGTGCTGGCCTGGGGCCGCGAGGCCGACGCCCGCCTGGCCGCCCTGGACACCTCCGAGGAGGCACTGGCCAGGCTGGCCGAGGAACGCGACCAGATGGCGGCCGAGCTGGCCGGGATCACCGCCAAGCTGTCCGCCGCCCGCCGGGAGGCGGCCGCCCGGTTCGGTACGGCGGTCACGGCCGAGCTGGCCGGCCTGGCCATGCCGCAGGCCGCGGTACGGGTACGGCTCAGCGACCGGCCGGTCGGCCCGGACGGCGCCGACGAGGTCGAGCTGCTGCTGCGGGCACACCCTGACGCACCGGCCCTGCCGCTGGGCAAGGGCGCCTCCGGCGGTGAGCTGTCCCGGGTGATGCTCGCTGTGGAGGTGGTCTTCGCCGGTGCCGACCCGGTCCCCGTGCTGGTCTTCGACGAGGTCGACGCCGGGGTGGGCGGCCGGGCCGCCGTCGAGGTCGGTCGCCGGCTGGCCCGGCTTGCCACCGATCATCAGGTGCTCGTGGTCACCCACCTGGCCCAGGTCGCCGGCTACGCTGACGCGCACCTCGTTGTGGACAAGGCCGGCGAGCGCGGCGTCACCCGCAGCGACGTCCGGCTGGTCGACCAGCCAGGCCGGGTGCGGGAGCTGGCCCGGATGCTGGCCGGTGACATGGTGGACGCGAGCGACCAGGCCAGCCAGCTTCTCGTGGCCGCGAGCCGTGACAAGCAGGCGGACCAGCGGCGGACCGGGAGCCGGCCCAGGCCGGGCGGGACGTGACGCCGGGCCCGGCGTGCCCTGCCGGCGCCTCACCGCCGGTGGCTGCTGGACGGCTCCAGCGCGCCGGACGTCAGGCGAGAATAAAAAGTCGACATGTCGTCGTAGTGGTTCGTTGACTTGACGACACGGCTGACCTGGCTGCCCCCCGGCCCTACATCAGGGAGCACGACCCGGTCCTGATCGGCGTGGCCAGCAACGCCGACGCGGCGTTCCCCGACATCGCCCGACAGGCGCCCCACACGCCGTCCGGGCAGCAGTGTCGGGTGCTGTCCGGACGGCGTGTTACCGTGAACTCCCGTGGATCGCCGCCTCCGGCGCCGCGCGACACGCGATCACGGGAGCCCTCCTTGGTGCAGTCGGTTCGTACGCCCAAGCATGTCTTCGTCACCGGCGGCGTCGCCTCCTCCCTCGGCAAGGGGCTGACAGCGAGCAGCCTGGGCAGCCTGCTCAAGGCCCGCGGGCTGCGGGTCACCATGCAGAAGCTCGACCCGTACCTCAACGTCGACCCCGGCACGATGAACCCGTTCCAGCATGGCGAGGTGTTCGTCACCGACGACGGCGCCGAGACCGATCTTGACATCGGCCACTACGAGCGCTTCCTGGACACCAGGCTGGACAGCTCGGCCAACGTCACCACCGGCCAGATCTACTCCAGCGTGATCGCCAAGGAGCGGCGCGGGGAGTACCTCGGCGACACCGTGCAGGTCATCCCGCACATCACGAACGAGATTAAGGAACGGATCCGGGCGATGGCCAGCACGGGCGTCGACGTGGTGATCACCGAGATCGGCGGCACGGTCGGTGACATCGAGTCGCAGCCGTTCCTGGAGGCGGCCCGGCAGGTCCGGCACGACGTCGGGCGAGAGCACGTCTTCTTCCTGCACGTGTCGCTGGTGCCCTACCTGGCACCCTCCGGCGAGCTGAAGACCAAGCCGACCCAGCACTCGGTGGCCGCGCTGCGCAGCATCGGCATCCAGCCCGACGCCGTGGTCTGCCGGTCCGACCGGGAGATCCCGGAAGGGCTGAAGCGCAAGATCTCGCTGATGTGCGATGTCGAGCCGGACGGCGTGGTGTCCGCGGTGGATGCGCCGAGCATCTACGACATCCCGAAGGTGCTGCACAGCGAGGGCCTGGACGCCTACGTCGTCCGGCGGCTCGGCCTGCCCTTCCGCGATGTGGACTGGACGGTCTGGGGCGACCTGCTGGACCGGGTGCACCGGCCGAAGCACACCGTCACGATCGCGTTGGTCGGCAAGTACGTCGACCTGCCGGATGCGTACCTGTCGGTGACCGAGGCGCTGCGGGCCGGCGGGTTCGCGCACCGGGCCCGGGTGGAGATCCGGTGGGTGACCTCTGACGACTGCGCCACGCCCGCCGGGGTGGACAAGGCACTGTCCGGTGTGGACGGCGTGCTGATCCCCGGTGGGTTCGGGGTGCGCGGCATCGAGGGCAAGCTCGGCGCCGCGAGCTACGCCCGGCGCCGCCAGATCCCGGCCCTGGGGCTGTGCCTCGGCCTGCAGTGCATGGTGATCGAGGCCGCCCGGGAGCTGGCCGACCTCACCGGGGCCAACTCCACCGAGTTCGACCCGGACACGCCGCACCCGGTGATCGCCACCATGGCCGACCAGGTCGACGTGGTGGCGGGGGAGCGGGACATGGGCGGCACCATGCGGCTCGGCGCCTACCCGGCCACGCTACGGCCCGGGTCGCTGGCCGCGGAGTGCTACGGCTCGGTCGAGGTGTCCGAGCGTCACCGGCACCGCTACGAGGTGAGCAACTCCTACCGGGAGCGGCTGGAGCTGGCCGGGCTGGTGTTCTCCGGTACCTCGCCGGACGGGCGGCTGGTGGAGTTCGTCGAGCTGCCCCGAGAGGTGCACCCGTTCTACGTCGGCACCCAGGCGCACCCGGAGCTGAAGTCACGGCCGACCCGGCCGCACCCGCTGTTCCGGGCGTTCGCCAGGGCCGCGCTGGCCTACTCCGAGGCGGCCCGGCTGCCAGTGGAGATCCCGGAGGACGCGCCGGGCACCGCGGGGACCGGGTCGGTCCACGCTGCTCGCGCTTCGGCCGAGCCCGGCCCGAGGGAGCCTGCCTCGGCTGACCGGGCGGTGCCCGGCCTCCGGCCGTCGACGGCGGGTGCCGCCCTGCAACGCGCATGACATCGTCGGCGTACTCCGTTGCGGCATCCCGCGAGATCTACCGCGGTCGGGTGCTCGCGCTGCGCGCGGACGAGGTGCGGATGCCAGATGGGACGCGTGCGGTCCGCGAGGTCGTGGAGAACCTCGGCGCTGTCGCGGTGGCGGCGGTGGACGAGGCCGACCGGGTGGTGCTGATCCGGCAGTACCGCCACCCGGTCCGCCGGCACCTGTGGGAGCTGCCGGCCGGGCTGCTCGACGTGGCCGGCGAGCCCGCGGTGCGGACCGCCGCCCGCGAGCTCTACGAGGAGGCGCACCTCGCGGCGGACCGGTGGGACCTGCTGCTCGACCTGAACCCGTCGCCGGGGTTCACCGACGAGGCGGTCCGGGTCTTCCTGGCCCGTGGCCTGTCCGATGTGGACGGTGACCGGTTTGCCGCCGAGCACGAGGAGGCCGACCTGCTGGTCCAGCGGGTCGCGCTGGACGACGCCGTACGCCGGGTGCTGGCCGGTGAGATCACCAACGCGATCGCGGTGGCCGGTATCCTTGCCACGGTCCGGGTCCGTGACCTCGGCTGGGTGGGCCTACGTGCGGTGGACGCGCCCTGGCCCGACCGTCCCGCTCACCGGTAACAGCACGGCCATAGACTCGGGCTCACCGGCTGGCGGCCGGCGGCACCGGGAGCCGGGCGGATGTCGAGAGAAGGATGACAGGGCGTGAAGGTAGGCATTCCTCGTGAGGTGAAGACACACGAGTACCGCGTCGCGATCACACCGGCCGGCGCGCACGAGCTGGTCGGCGCCGGCCATCAGGTCCTCGTCGAGAAGGAGGCCGGTGTCGGCTCGTCGATACCGGACGGGGACTACGTCGCCGCGGGCGCGACGATCCTGGGCAGCGCCGACGACGTATGGGCCGAGGCGGAGCTGGTGCTGAAGGTCAAGGAGCCGGTCACCGAGGAGTACGGCCGGATGCGCCGCGGCCAGGTGCTCTTCACCTACCTGCACCTGGCCGCCTCGCGGGAGTGCACCGAGGCGATCCTCGGCTCCGGCATCGACGCGGTGGCATACGAGACCGTCCAGCTGCCGGACCGCTCGCTACCGCTGCTGGCCCCGATGTCGGAGGTGGCCGGGCGGCTGGCCGCGCAGGTCGGCGCGTACCATCTGATGCGGCCTGGTGGCGGTCGCGGCATCCTCATGGGCGGCGTGTCCGGCGTGTACGCCGCGAAGGTCGTCGTCATCGGTGCTGGAGTGTCCGGCATGAACGCCGCGGCGATCGCGCTGGGCATGCAGGCGGAGGTCCTGCTGCTGGACCGCGACATCGACAAGCTGCGCGCCGCCGACCGGATATACCAGGGTCACCTGCAGACCGTGGCCAGCAACGCCTACGAGATCGAGAAGGCGTGCCTCGACGCCGACCTGGTGATCGGCGCGGTGCTGGTACCTGGCGCCAAGGCTCCCCGGCTGGTCAGCAACGACCTGGTACGCCGGATGAGATCGGGAAGTGTCCTGGTCGACATATCGACTGATCAAGGTGGCTGCTTCGAGGACTCCCGGCCCACCACGCACGCCGAGCCGACCTACCCGGTGCATGGCTCGCTGTTCTACTGCGTGACGAACATGCCCGGCGCCGTGCCGCACACCTCGACGTACGCGCTGACCAACGTCACGCTGCCGTACGCGATGGACCTGGCCAACAAGGGCCTGCGCCGGGCCGCCGCTGACGACCCGGCACTGGCCCTCGGGGTGAACGCGACCGCTGGCGCGCTGGTGTACCCGCCGGTCGCCGAGGCACACGGCATGACCGTCCGCTCGCTGGCCGAGGCGCTGGCCGAGGCGTCGTCCTGACCGCTGCGCCGCGGGATCTCGGCGGGGTGGTTGCGGCGTACCTCGACCATCTCGCGGTGGAGCGTGGGCTGGCCAGCAACACGCTGCTCAGCTACCGCCGTGACCTGCGGCGCTATGCCGACTACCTGTCCGGCCAGGGGCTGGCTGCGCTCGGCGAGGTGTCGGAGCGCGAGGTGTCGGCGTTCCTTGGCTGGCTGCGGGAGGGCGACGCCGACCATCCGCCACTGTCGGCCTCGTCGGCTGCCCGGACGGTGGTCGCGGTCCGGGGCCTGCACCGGTTCGCCGCCCGGGAGGGGCTGGTGGCCGGCGACCCGGCGCATGCCGTCCGGCCGCCTGCCCCGGCCCGCCGGCTGCCCAAGGCGCTGCCCGTTGACCAGGTCGAACGGCTGCTGGCCGCGGCGAGCGCGCCGCAGACGCCGTTGGCGCTGCGTGACCGGGCACTGCTGGAGCTGCTGTACGGCACCGGAGCACGGATCTCCGAGGCGGTCGGCCTGGCCGTGGACGATCTCGACCGGGAGACGACCACGGTGCTGCTGTCCGGGAAGGGGGGCAGGCAGCGGCTGGTGCCGGTCGGCGGGTACGCGCTGCGCGCGGTCGAGGACTATCTGGTGCGGTCCCGGCCCGCGCTGGCGGCCGCCGGGCGCGGCACGCCGGCGCTGTTCCTCAACTCCCGGGGCGGTCCGCTGTCCCGGCAGAGCGCGTGGGCGATCCTGCGAGCAGCGGCCCGCCGGGCTGGGCTGGACGCCGAGGTGTCGCCGCACACGCTGCGACACTCCTTCGCTACCCACCTGCTCGACGGCGGAGCCGACGTCCGGGTGGTGCAGGAGCTGCTCGGGCACGCGTCGGTCACCACCACCCAGGTCTACACGCTGGTCACCGTGGACCGGCTGCGCGAGGTCTACGCCACCGCACATCCGCGCGCCCGGCGTTGACCGCGCCGCCGCCCGGACCGCCGCCCGGACCGGTGCCGGGACCGGTGCCGGGAAGATCCTCGTAGCAAAATCGGCCACTCTACGGCATGGCGACTTGTCTGTGCAGAAGGCCGATCCTAGAGTCGGCCGCGCCAGAACGTCGTTGGCGTTACGTCGACAGAAGGGCTTAAACACTAATGTCTATGTCGACAAACACGTGGCACCCGGAGGAAGTGCTGCTTCCCCCGGGTCTGCCGGCCATGGATCCGGCCATGGATGCGGACGCGGCCGGTGCCGACGACGGGCCGATGCTCAAGGCGATCGACCCGGCTGTCGCCAGGATCCGTCGCAAGATCCCTGAGCCGAGGCCGATCTCCACCCATGGTCCGGCCAGGGTGATCGCGCTGTGCAACCAGAAGGGCGGGGTCGGCAAGACCACCTCGACCATCAACCTGGGCGCGGCGCTGGCGGAGCACGGCCGGCGGGTGCTGCTGGTGGACTTCGACCCGCAGGGTGCGCTGTCGGTCGGGCTCGGCATCCACCCGCACCAGTTGGACCGCACGGTCTACAACCTGCTGATGGAGCGCGGGGCCACGATCGACGACGTGCTGCTCAAGACGAACGTGCCGGGTATGGACCTGCTGCCGAGCAACATCGACCTGTCCGCGGCCGAGGTGCAGCTCGTCAGCGAGGTGGCCCGCGAGCAGACCCTGCAGCGGCTGCTGGAGCCGGTGCTCGACGACTACGACTTTGTGCTGATCGACTGCCAGCCGTCGCTCGGTCTCCTTACGGTGAACGCGCTGACCGCGGCGAACAGCGTGTTGATACCGCTGGAATGTGAGTTCTTCAGCTTACGGGGTGTGGCGCTGCTGATCGACACCATCGAGAAAATCCGAGAGCGTCTTAACCCCAAGTTGAGCGTTGAAGGCATTCTCGCCACGATGTATGACGGTCGGACTGTTCATGGCCGTGAGGTCTTCGCCCGGGTCGTGGAAGCATTCGGGGACACCGTGTTCGACACGGTGATCACACGCACCGTACGGTTCCCGGAGACCACAGTCGCGGGTGAACCCATCACAAGCTGGGCGCCGAGCTCCTCCGGAGCCAAGGCGTACCGGCACCTCGCCAAGGAGGTGCTCGCCCGATGAGCCGGCGACCTAGCCTGCCCGGGGCGGCCGAGCTGTTCCGCGTCACTGGTGGTCCGGCGCCCGCCCCGGCGTCGGCCGCCCCGGCGCCCGCCGAGCTGGCGGGCGAGGCCGCCGCCCGGCCGGTGCCGTTCCCCGGGCCGCTGAAGACACCTCCGGACCGCGCGGCCTTCCATGCCGACGTGCAGCCGGCCCGGCCGGCCGCGACCTCGATGCGTTCGGTGCCGGAGGACGCCGAGGCCGCGGACGACGACGAGGGTCTTGCCGATCCGGCCGGGTCGCGCCGGTCCGGGACGGTCCGGCAGACCGGCTCGCGGCGGCGGATGCGACCGGTCGGTGAACGGCGACCGAGTGGCCGGCAGCGGCACGAGGAGAAGATCACCGTCTACTGCTCGGCCGAGGAGCTGGTCGACCTGGAGCAGGCCCGGCTGGCACTGCGGGCAGAGCATGGCCTGGTGGTGGACCGGGGCCGGATCGTGCGTGAGGCGGTCGCGGTGGTGCTGGCGGACCTGGAGGCCAAGGGCGAGAGCTCGATCCTCGTCCGCCGGCTCCGCGAGTCCTGAGCGGTGCTGCGCGCGCTTGCGCACCCGGTACTCTTCGCCGGGCTGCTGGTGGGGTTCCTGCTGTCGGTCACCGTGCACTACGCCGCGCAGGCCGCGGTGGACCGGGGCGCCGCCCGGAGGGTGTTCCGGGAGGTGCGGCGCAGGCCGGTCACAATCCTCGACCCTTTCGGGGCGGTCGCGGCTGCTCTGGTCGGCCCCGGTTGGGGTGTCAGCCGGACGCCGGTCGCGCGTGGGCGGGGCAACCGGCTGGCGGTGCTGCTGGCCGGGCCGGTCGCGGTGCTGCTGCTCGGTGGGGTGGCCGTTGGAGGCTATCTCGCCGTTGGCGGACCGCGCTTCCTGCTGGGACTGGAGGGTCCGGCCACCATCATCCATGTTCTGCCGCTGCCGGCCGCGCAGAGCTTCCTGCTCGCGCTCGGTGTTGAGGCGCTGGGGGTCGCGGTGCTCAGCCTGGTCCCGCTGCCGCCGTTGACCGGATGGCAGATCCTCATGCTCTTCGCAGGTCGGGAGCTGGGCTGGCAGCGCGCCCGACACTACCTGGAGGAGCGGAACTTCGGCGTGCTCGCGCTGCTCGTCCTGCTCATCCTGCCGATCGGTGTCGGCGGTCCGATTCTGCTGGAGCTGGTCGACTGGGCGGTGGGGCTGCTGCTCGGCCTGGTCGGTTCATAGCCAAGTCGGCTAGCCGTTTTGGCGGTTCGACGATTTGTCGACAAGAGTCCCCCGCGCGGGGCAGGGTCGGGTGTGGGTTACGGTCTGTCCATGTCCGCGCCCGCCGAGCCAGCCGCACCAGCGGCGCAGGCCACGGCGTTGGCGGCGGAGCCTGCTGGCACCACCCGACGGCCGGACGCCGAGGGCCGGACAGCGACGTTCCAGGTGCGGCTGGAGAACTTCGAAGGCCCGTTCGACCTGCTGCTGCAGTTGATCGCCAAGCATCAGCTCGACGTGACCCAGGTCGCTCTCTCGCAGGTCACCGACGACTTCATCGCGCATATCCGGGCGCTCGGCTCGGAGTGGGACCTCGGCCAGGCGACGGAGTTCCTGGTGGTGGCGGCGACCCTGCTTAACCTCAAGGCCGCCCGGCTGCTGCCTGCGGCCGACGTGGAGGACGACGAGGACCTGGCCCTGTTGGAGGCACGGGACCTGCTCTTCGCCCGGCTCCTTCAGTACCGGGCCTACAAGCAGGCGGCAGCCCTGTTCGGACGGCTTATGCGCGAGCAGGCCCGGCGGTACCCGCGGGCGGTCGAGCTCGACCCGCGGTTCGCCGAGCTGCTGCCTGAGGTGCTGATCGGGGTCGGGCCGGAGCAGTTCGCCCGGCTGGCGGCGAAGGCGCTGGCCCCCAAGCCGGTGCCGGTGGTCTCGGTGGACCACATTCACGCACCCAGGGTCAGCGTGCGCGAGCACGCGGCGATCCTGCGTGAGCGGTTGGCCAGGTCCGGCACCGCGACGTTCCGGGCGCTGACCCAGGACTGCCGGCACACCCTTGAGGTCGTGGCCCGGTTCTTGGCCCTGCTGGAGCTCTACCGGGAGGCTGCCGTGGCGTTCGACCAGCTCACTCCGCTCGGTGAGCTGCACGTGCGGTGGACCGGCGGCAGCGGCGCGGCCGTCCAGCCAGGTCCGGACGTCGATGAGGAGTACGGGTGAGCGAGCACGAACCGTCCGGCACCGACGGAACAGCCGATCTGGCCGCCGTTCCAGTGGCTGGTGTCACGGAGCTGGCCGACCCGGCCCGGCTCCGGTCAGCCGTGGAAGCCGTGCTCTTCGTGGTGGACAAGCCGATCGCCGCGGTGGAGCTCGCCCAGGTGCTGGACGTTCCCCGGCCGGCCGTCGACCGCGCGCTGGGGGATTTGACCCGGGACTACGACGAGCAAGGGCGCGGGTTCGCGCTTCGTGAGGTCGCCGGCGGTTGGCGGGTGTACACCAGGGAGAGCTTCGCGCCGTACGTCGAGCGCTACATCCTGGACGGCCAGCAGACCCGGCTGACCCAGGCTGCGCTGGAGACCCTGGCCGTTGTCGCCTACCGACAGCCGGTCACCCGGTCCCGGATCTCGGCGATTCGCGGGGTGAGCGTGGACGGCGTGATCCGCACCCTGCTCACCCGTGGCCTGATCGAGGAGTGCGGCAGTGAGCCGGAGACGGGAGGGCTCCTCTACCGCACGACTCCGCTGTTCATGGAGAAACTCGGTTTGCAGTCACTTGAGGAGCTTCCGTCCTTGGCTCCACTGTTGCCTGAGCTGGAATTGGTCGAAGATGTCGCACCCTCAACCTAAGCAAAATACTGGAACTCGCCTGCAGAAGGTGCTCGCCTCAGCCGGTGTCGGATCCCGTCGAGCCGCCGAGGAGCTCATCTCGGCCGGCCGGGTGCAGGTCAACGGCGAGACGGTCCGCACCCTCGGCGTGCGGGTCGATCCCGACCGCGATGTGATCCACGTCGACGGCCTGCGGGTGTCCGTGCGGGCCGACCTGACCTACCTTGCACTCAACAAGCCGCCTGGCATCCTCAGCGCGATGTCCGATGACCGTGGCCGGCCGACCGTGGGGGACTACGTCGTCGACCGCGGCGACCGGCTCTTCCATGTCGGCCGGCTGGACCAGGACTCCGAGGGCCTGCTGCTGCTGACCAACGACGGCGAGCTGGCCAACCGGCTGATGCATCCACGGTATGAAGTGATCAAGACCTATCTCGCGGAGGTGCCGGCGCCGGTGCCGCGTGACCTGGGCCGGACCCTGCTCGCGGGGGTGGAGCTGCCCGACGGTCCGGTCCGGATCGATCGGTTCCGGCTGGTCGATGCAAGCGGGGGCCGGGCACTGGTCGAGCTGCAGCTTCACGAAGGCCGCAAGCACCTGGTACGCCGGCTGCTCGCCCAGGTGGGCCACCCGGTGTCGCGGCTGGTCCGGACCGAGATCGGTCCAGTGCGGCTGGGGCACCAGCGGCAGGGCACCGTCCGGCACCTCAGCGCCGGCGAGATAGGACACCTGTACCGGCTCGTCGGCCTCTGAGCCCGCGGTCTCCGTCCCTGAGCACTTGTCGGTACGTCGGTATAGCGCTGTGCCGACAAGTCGTCGAGTGGCTAAAAGAATGAAGCTACAAATGGACTAGACGATCTAGCTACTGATCGCTCTAGCTACTGGTCGTCTTATCAACTTGTCGATATAGAACTTCAGGAGCAGTCCGCCGGAGGGGCTTGCTCCCGGTAGATGTAGCGCTTTGTCGATTTACCGCAGCGTGGTTGGTGCTGATGTGCGGTGCGGGCCGTGGTCCTTCGTACGTCCGAGGGCGCTGAGGTAGCGAGCGCACCAAGCGATGAGACGGTCTAACTACTTCTCGCTAAGTCGATAAACTGATGTAGAGATTGAGAAATCAACCGATTGATCTAGAAAGAGCTGAGGAGAAGAGTCGACTCATCGCTGTTCTCGTCCATGCCAGCCGGTGCCCGACCGGGTCCGCAGTGGCCGGCTGTGGGCCGCCCGGTGCTGATCCCGGACGCCCATCTAGGGTGGTGGTCGAGCGGTAGGGAAGGGAGAAGTGCGTGCCGGTTCGCGCGATTCGCGGTGCCATCCAGGTCGACGCGGACGACCGGGAGGCCATCCTCGACGCCGCCACGGAGATGGTCCAAGCCGTACTGGACCGCAACCGGCTCGACGCCGACGACCTCATCAGCATCGTGTTCACCGCGACCCCCGACCTGACCGCGGAGTTCCCGGCATACGCCGCACGCAAGCTCGGGCTGGTGGACGTGCCGCTGCTGTGCGCCACAGAGATCGCCGTTAAGGGCTCGATGCCGCGGGTGCTGCGGTTGCTGGCGCACGTGGAGACGGACCGCCCGCGATCGGCGCTGAGGCATCCTTACCTGCGCGGAGCCGCAGCGCTCCGCACCGACCTGCCACACTGATCCGGCCGAACAGTCTCTAACTGAGGCTCAGCACGAAACTAGACCTGCCTGATTGCCTCAGTGCGGAGTTGAGGTCGAAACTAGCTAGCCGAACACACCACGTTGGACGCCCGGCGCGAGACAGACTCGACGGCTCGGCACAATTAGCTCACGGTGCGACTCCGCCGCCAGCCCTCCCGCCCCAGCTCCCTCCGCTCCCGGACGCCACGGGCGACCCCGCCACCTACGTCGACGCAGACAGGCGCCCACCCAACCGCCCAGGAAGGACGATGCCCGTGCCGCTCTCCGGCGTGATCGCGTTGGACGGCCCGTCCGGCACCGGCAAGTCGTCCGTGGCCAGGGCGCTCGCCCGGCGGCTCGGCGCGCGTTACCTCGACACCGGCGCCATGTACCGGGCCGCCACCCTCGCCGCCCTGCGCAAGGGCATCACCCCCGACGACGAGCCGGGCGTGCTCGCCACGCTGGCCATGACCACGATCGCGGTCAGCACCGACCCGGACGACCAGCAGGTCACCATCGACGGCGTGCGGGTCGGTGCGGAGATCCGGACCCCGCAGGTCACCGCACAGGTCAGCGCGGTCTCCGCGATCGCCGCGCTGCGCGCTAGGCTGGTGGCGGCTCAGCAGGCGCTGGTCGGCGACGGCGGCATTGTGGTCGAGGGCCGGGACATCGGCACCGTGGTCGCCCCCGACGCCGGCCTGAAGGTGTACCTCACCGCGGCCTCCCACGAGCGGGCGCTGCGCCGGTCCCGGCAGCAGGGCGGCACGTCGCCGGCGGACGTCGCGGAGACCGCCGTCGCGATCGACCGCCGGGACGCCTTCGACAGCGGCCGGCTCGCCAGCCCGCTGCGGCCGGCTCCGGACGCCGTACATCTCGACACGACCACGCTCTCGCTGGACCAGGTGGTAGACCGGCTGGTCGAGCTGGCCAGCGCGCGCGGCATGCTGCGCGCGCCGGACACGGCCAGCCCACGATGACCGGTCCGGGTGCCGAGTCGCTGCCGGCCACGGTGGCCATCGGCTCGCGATGCGGGTGGCGCCGGAGGGTACGGCGGTGTCGCGACGTACCGTGGCCTGAGGCCGCCGAGCGGAGCAGGGACGTTCTCGCCGAGCGCGCTGCGGGTGTGGCCTCGCACCAGGTGGAAAGGACGCACGACGATGACCGATGACTGGGCCGGGCCGGACCGGGCGCAACCGGACCGGGCCGACGCCGGCTGGGCCAGCTCCGATGACGCCGTCCTCGACGACGGCCCGGGCCCGGACGACGACGACCGCCCCGTGCTCGCCGTCGTCGGCCGGCCGAACGTCGGCAAGTCGACTCTGGTCAACCGGATCCTCGGCCGGCGGGAGGCCGTCGTACAGGACGTCCCGGGCGTCACCCGGGACCGGGTCGCCTACGACGCGATATGGAACGGCCGGCACTTCATCGTGGTGGACACCGGCGGCTGGGAGATGGACGCGCAGGGCCTGCAGGCCCGCGTGGCCGAGCAGGCCCAGCGGGCGGTGTCTGCCGCGGACGCGGTGCTCCTCGTGGTGGATGCCACCGTCGGGCCGACCGAGACTGATCTTGCCGTCGCCCGGGTGCTGCGCCGTGGCGGCAGGCCGGTGATGCTGGCCGCCAACAAGGTGGACGACCAGCGGGCGGAGTCCGACGCGGCGGCGCTGTGGTCACTCGGGCTGGGCGAGCCGCACCCGGTCTCCGCCCTGCACGGCCGGGGCAGCGGCGACCTGCTGGACGCCATCCTGGCCGCGCTCCCCCCGCCCGCGCCGGAGCGGGCCGCCGGCACCGGGCCGCGCCGGGTGGCGCTGGTCGGCCGGCCCAACGTCGGCAAGTCGAGCCTGCTCAACAAGCTGACCGGCGAGGATCGGTCGGTCGTGCACGAGGTCCCCGGGACGACCGTGGATCCGGTCGACAGCCTGGTCACTCTCGATTCGCAGACATGGCGCTTTGTCGATACTGCTGGGCTGAGGCGCCGGGTCAGGGCGGCCAGCGGGGCGGAGTTCTACGCCAGCCTGCGCACCGCCGGGGCGATCGAGTCGGCCGAGGTCGGCGTCGTGCTCCTCGACGCCAGCGAGCCGATCAGCGAGCAGGACCAGCGGGTTATCAGCCAGGTGGTCGACGCCGGCCGGGCGCTGGTGCTCGCCTTCAACAAGTGGGACCTGCTGGACGGGGACCGCCGGCCGCGGCTGGAGAAGGAGGTGGGCCGCGAGCTGCTCCGGGTCCGGTGGGCGCCACGGGTGAACGTCTCGGCCCGCACCGGCCGGGCGGTCGACCGGCTGGCGCCGGCACTGCGTACCGCCCTCGCCTCGTGGGAGCGCCGGGTCCCGACCAGCCGGCTGAACCAGTGGCTCGCCGAGGTCGTCGCGGCCCATCCGCACCCGGTCCGCGGCGGCAAGCAGCCCCGGATCCTGTTTGCCACCCAGCCGAGCGTCCGGCCGCCGAAGTTCCTGCTGTTCACCACCGGCCAGCTTGAGCCGGCGTACCGGCGGTTTCTCGAACGCCGGCTGCGTGAGGAGTTCGACTTCACCGGCTCGCCGATCCAGGTCTCGGTGCGGTTGCGCGAACGCCGGACGAAGCCAGGCTGAGCCGGCGCCCGGCCGCATGATCGACACGACCGCCCCGACCCGCACGCGGCACCGGCAACTGCGGTAACCTCAACGCTGCCCGCGAGGGGCATCGGGACGTGGCGCAGCTTGGTAGCGCACTTGACTGGGGGTCAAGGGGTCGCAGGTTCAAATCCTGTCGTCCCGACAGAGAGCGGAACCCTCGCCGATCTGGCAAATAGCCAGGTCAACGGGGGGTTTCGCTGTATCTGCACTTGACCGCCACCGAGTCACACTGCCCGAAGTCGGGGACCACTTGGGGACCTGGACACGCTCAGATGGGCGCTGAGGGACTGTCCAGCCGCCTCAATCGAGGCAGCGTCAGGGTGGAGGTAGCGCTGGGTGGTGGTGAGGAATCCATGTCCCGCGATCTTGCGCAAGACGTGCACTGGCACGCCGGCATCCGCCATCCAGGTCAAGCCGGTGTGCCGGAGGTCGTGCCGGCGCAGGTGTTCGTACCCGAGTTCGGACACCACCTCATCCCAGTGCGTAGCGTCGCGGAGTACCGCGGTGCTGATCCGGCCGCCCTTCGGTCCGAAGAACACCCGCGCCGTGGGATCAGGCCCGGTGGCGGTGATCCTGCGTTGCAGGATCTCTCGTAGCTCGACAATCAACGGCACAGTGCGGGCACGCTTGCCTTTCGTGCCCTTGTCCACCAAGCCACCGGGTGACGGCGTGGTCTGGCGGCGGACCGTCCACATCCACGACTCCGTGTCGATATCGCCTACCCGTACGCCCGATACCTCCCCGATGCGAGCGGCCGTGCACGCCGCGAAGGTGACTACATCTCCCCACCCGGGGTATCTTCCGGCCGACTTCGCCACAACGGCCGCTGCCAGGGCGGTGAGGGCATCCCAATCCGGCAGCGCCAGGGAACGGGGGTCGTCCAGCTCGTCTTCGGCGCGCTTGTACTCACTCTGCCATCCGCTCACCCGCGCGGGGTTGCGGCCAACGATCCCGTCGCGTACCGCCTGCTCCATCACCCGGACGAGCGCCGCGATGCTGTTCTTCACCGTGGACCGCCCACACTCGTCTGCAATCCACCCGTGCACCGCACGGTCAACGGCACCATTCGTGATCATTCGTACCGGTAGATGGCCGAGCGTCGGAACTACCCGCCTACGCCACCCAGCGAGGTACGGGTCTAGCGTCTTCGGCTCAAGCCCCCGGAAGGCCAGCGCCTGGACGGCCGTGCCGTACTCCGCGAGGGTCAGTGTCGCGGTGGCCGGACTGACCCCGCCGGCCGAGGCTTGGCGCATCGCCGCTATCCACTCAGCCGCAGCGTCGTCCGCCCCGAAAGCCTCGGACTTGGACAGCCGCCGTTTCGTGTGAGGGTCAACCCATCTGACCCGTGCTCGGTACGGCCGGGGCCGACCGGGCCGGTATTCGACATCGGCGGACAGCGGCACGCCGATCGGCATCGACTCCGGCTTAGTCACGCGGCCTCACCACCCGGGTCGGTTCGGTTCCGCCTCAGCCATTCCTCCACGTCGGCGCCGCTGTACAGCGTCACGCGACCAGAAAGCCGAACGAAGGGAGGACCTTGCCTCGGGCGTGATGTACGCCAGCGACGCAGCGACGACGGATCGATGTTCAAGAGCGCGGCGAGTCCCTCGGTTGAGTACCAGTTGCCGCTCAGAAGTCCGGTGCTCATTCGGTCCTCCAGTCCGGTGGTCATGCACAGCTTTGGTGGGTGTGGGTGCCGTCGTCGTAGGTGAGGGGTTGGTGGCAGCGGATGCAGCGTGTGTGGGGTGGGGTTGGCGCTACTGGCGCTACTGCCGCTACAGCGCTGGTCAGGTGGGTTGCGGATGGGTGGGCTGGTGCCGCGACATCCGCGACATGATCTTGTGGCGATGGCGGGGTTTGTAGCGCCTGTAGCGTTTGCTGGTCTGGTGGCGCTACGGCGTTGGCCTGGGTCGTAGCGGTGGTAGCGGTGGTAGCGGGTGTTGGGGGGAGGTAGCGGCGCCAGGCGTCGGCGAGTCCGTCCGCTCCGTCGGTGCGGTAGCCCTTGAGGACTGTGCCGGTGGGGGTTCTGCCGTCGTGGGAGCGGACGCCGTAGCGGGCGAGTTCGCGGGCGAGCCGGCGGGAGTCGAGGGGTTTTCCCCACAGGTCGGCCCAGGGGGCTTCGTCGAGGGCGGTCAGGTGGGCGAGGATGTCGGTGGTGGCGATGCGGTCGGTGTGTCGGGTGGTGAACAGGTCGTGGAGGTCGGCGAGGAGCCGGATGCCGAGGGAGCCGCGGTGTTCGGGGTTGAGGGCGAAGGCGGTGCAGGCGTCGCGGGCGAGGTTGGGCCAGTGGTGACCGGCGGCGTCGGCGATGGCGACGAGGGGTTCCCAGACTTCGGCGGGGCGGTCGGTGACTCCGGTGGGGAGTTCGGGGCGGGCGTCGGTGAGGTCGGGGGTGACGGCGGTGGCCCAGGTGGCGAGCTGGTCGCGGATGGGTTCGGCGGCGTGTTCGGCGTCGCGTTGGCGGAACGGGTGGAGGTGTTCGTCGGGTGAGCGGCGTTTGAGGTGGATGAGGATGGCGCGGGTGGTGATGGTGTCGGGCATGTTCCCTGCCAGGCCGGCGAGGGCGACAGGGGCGAAGACGGGGAACCGGACGACACGCATCTTGGTGCCGTCTCCGACGCAGCGGGGGATAGTGGCGCCGCGTTTGTAGCCGGCGTTGAGCAGGGCACGGAGGTCTTCGGTGGTGCCGTTCCCGCTGGTCTTGGCGCCGAAGATGGCGTCTACCTCGTCGAAGAGCAGGGTTAGTGGCTGGTCGAGCATCCGGAAGATCGCGGCTGGGGTGGCGGAGAACAGCAGCTCGGGGCGGTGGCAGAGCAGCGCGAGGACTTCCAGGGTGCGGGTTTTGCCGGAGCCGGGCTCGGCGGAGTCCAGGACCAGGCGGGGGGTGGTGTACCAGGCGGTGACGGCCCAGGTGTGGGCGGCCCACAGGGTCAGCGCGGTGAGTGCTTCGGCGGAGGGTAGGGCGACGTAGCGGGCGATGAACGCGGCGGCGGTGTCCAACGCGGCCGTTCCGGCGTCGGAGGCCGGCAGGGGCCGGTCGGTGACGGCGACCAGCCGGGGCCGGCCGGCTGGCCCGGCGCCGGGTGTAGGGGTCATGCGTGGCTCCGCTTCGTCGCGGGGGTGGGTTTGGTGGTGGCGAGGATCAGCCGGGAGTAGGGGTTGATCTCGACCTGGCCGGCGACGGTCCCGGCGAACAGGGAGAGCACGTTCACGCGGCGTCTCCTCTGCAGTGCTGGAGCTCGGCCCAGGTGGGTTGGCTGGCGAGGGCGCGGACCTTGGCGGCCAGTGCCCGCCAGGCGGCGGTGTCTTCTGCGTCTTGGGCGGCGCGGCCGGCGTAGTAGCCGGCGTGCCAGCCGAGCTGGTAGCCGGCGGTGTGTCCGGCGGCTAGTGCGTCGGCCGTGGCGAGGTGGGAGAAGACGGCGGGATCGAGGTCGCCGTTGGGTAGGAGCCCCGGCCGGTGGGTGGTGGTCATGCCGTCGCCTGTGGTCCGTCGCCTTGCCCGGCGGGTGGGGTGGGGTACTGCTGCCAGGTGTGACCGTCGAGGGTGCGTCCGCCGGTCTTGGGGGTGCGTCCGCCCCATTGCTTGAAGAAGAACGGCACCCCGGTGGTGACGCAGGCGTCGCGGAGGGCGCGGACCCAGCCGGGGTCCGCGGGGCGGGCGCGGGGGCCGGACTCGCCTCCGGTGATGACCCAGTCCAGCAGGCGGAGTGGCTCGGGCCCGATTGGCGCGCCTACCCACCTGGTGTCCGGATCGTGGTGGCCTTCGGCGTGGTGGTGGGGGCTGGCCAGCCAGGGTGTGAGGTCGACGGGGCCGAGGAGGGGCTCGGCGGAGACGAACCGGAGCGCGGCGGGGGTGGCCAGCAGGGCGGGGACGCGGGTCTCGGCCCACTGCTGAGTCTCCACGCTCACGCCGAGCCACACGTTCGGCAGGGGCCACCGCCAGTCGCCGGCCGGGCCGGTGGAGGCGTGGTGCTTGTCGCGGGCGGCGTGTTCCAGGCCGGGCCCGCCGAGCAGGGCACGGGCTCGGGCGGGGCGTTTGGTGAGGATCTGGTAGGTGTGGCGGGGGGTGCCGGCCATGACCGCGAAGACCCCGGCGAGGAGGTCGAGTCCGACAGCGGGGTGGAACAGGTCGGACATGGAGTTGACGAAGACCCGGCGGCCGGTCCTCCACCGGGCCGGCTGGGACAGCCGGTCGGGGTGGGTGGTGACGGTGCCGAACGCGCCGGGCCCCTGGAAGCGGGTGGTGATGCGTTCGGCGTAGCAGTGGTCGCAGCCGGGTGAGACCTTGGTGCAGCCGGTGACGGGGTTCCAGGTGGAGTCGGTCCACTCGATCGGGCTGTGCGCGGTGGCCATCACGGGTCTCCAGGTCAGGTCTGGTCGGGTCAGGCGGCGGGGTTGGGGTGTGGGCGGACGGCAACCATGTCGGTGAAGCGCTCGCCGAGGTCGACGCGGTCCTGCTCGCGCAGTACAGGCCGGCAGTGCGGGTGGCGGTGTCGCGGTGGCGGTGGTCATGGCTCGGGCTCTCCCCTCGCGGTGATGGCGTGTGACTGTTGGTGGGGGTGCGGGGGTCGCCGCGGGCATCGTGTGGCGGTGCCGCGTGGGGTGGTTGGGCGAGTTAGGTTTGGAGTTAGGTCGTGGTCGGCGGGTTAGGTTTCTCACTCGGCGGGTTAGGTCGGGGCAATGGGCCGCTGACCTGCGGGGAGTTAGACGAGTTAGCCGATTAGGTCGGTGCCGGTCAGCGGCCCGTGGGCCGCCGTAGGCGTGGTTGCGGTGGGGCGGTGGCGGACCTAACTCGGCTCGCTCGCGGCTAGGCGCCGTCGTCCAGGTCGGTGGTGGCGCGCCGGGCGAGGGCGTGACGGACAGTGGCCGGGTCGATGGGCCAGCGGTTGCCGGTGGACGGCACGCTGACGTCGTGCTCTGCCGCCAGCACCTCGCGGAGGGCTTTGCCGGTGAGCCGGCGGTAGGGCGCCCACCGGGGGGCGTGCCGGGCGAGCAGGGCGGGCACGTCCGCGGCGGGTACCGGGTCGGTGCCGAGCACGGCGTCGAGGTCGTCTAGGAGGTCCCGGGGGGCTTCGGCCCGCGGTGTCGGGCTGGCCGAGCCGGGGACCGGGCCGTGCTCGGCGATGGCGGCCATGGCCCGGCGGATGATGGGGGTGACCTGGTCATGCCCGCGGGAGACGTCGAGGAAGTAGACCTGGACGATCGCGGAGCGTTCCCCGGTGAAGCCCTTGACCACGCACGTGCCGCGGTCGGTGCCGGGGATCAGCTCGGTGGCGCGGTGCCCGGCGGTGTAGGCGCCCTGGCCGAGCAGGGCGTCGTTGGCGACGTGGTCGCCGACGGCGAAGGCGATGCCGTTGGAGCAGTTGCGGGTCACGTCGCGGGGCATGGAGTCCTTCGTCGGGGCCTGGGTGGACACGATCAGGTGGATGCCACGTTTGCGACCGAGCTTGACGATGCTGACCAGCAGCTCGGAGATCTCCGGGCCGTGAGCCTTGTGCTGGATCGCCACGTGGGCCTCCTCCAGCAGGCATACCAGTGGATGCAGGCCGATCCCGGCGTCGGCGAGCGCTCGGGTGACTGCGGGCTCCTCATGCGCGACCAGCAGCTCCCCCCGGGCCTGCACCTCGGCGTGCAGCTCCCTCAGGTGGTCGCAGATCTGGGCGATCTTCTCGTCGTCGGCGCCCATCACATACCGAGAGCAGCGGGGGCGGAACGCTTCGAAGTCGAAGTTGGCGTCGGGGACCCAGATCCGCAGCTCGACGGTCGGGTCCAACGCGCAGCCGGCCACGACCGCGCGGGCGGCGGTGGACTTGCCCTGGTTGGGCATGCCCCCGGTGATCGTGTTACACCCGATGACGGGCGCGACGATCGGGTCACCGCGTAGGGTCCGGCCGAACGGCACCCCCTTGAACACGTCGCAGGTGCCGGCGTCCAGCAGCGGGTACGGCCCGGCTCCCTCGGCCAGCGCACCCTTGTCGGCCACCCACAGGTCGAGGATGCCGGCCTCGGCGCCGGTGGTGGGCCACACCTCCTTGGCGAGGCGGTGCAGGCCGGTGGCCAGGTCGGCCCGGCGCTGGGCGATCCGCTCGGCGGGCACCCCGTGCGGCAGCCGGACCACCGCGTGGGTGCCGCGGCCGTCCCGCCTCGCGGGGGTGAGGAACTGCAACGGCGTCCCGGCCTTGAGGTAGTCCCGGATCTGCGGGATCCGCAACGCCTCCAGCGCGCGGGCGATGGTGGTCTCATCCACCGCTGCGTCGGTGTCGGCCTCGGCGGTGGTGGCCAGCCACCGCGGCGGGCTGCCCCGGCGGCGTCCCTCCCGCCACGCCGCGGCCACCACAACCAGCGGCAGGCACAGCGTGAACGGCGTCCACACCACCACCGCGGCGTGGAAGGTCCACCGCACCGCGGCCAGCACCCCGGAGACCACACCCGTGAACGAGCCGCTGCTCGAGAGCTGTGCCAGCAAGGCGACCAGCAGGACCAGCACGACCAGCCCGGCCACCGTGCCGACGGAGGCCTTGATGATCCCGGCGGCCAGCCGCGGCAGGTCCAACAGCCGCTGATGCCGGCGTTCCGCGGCCTGCTCCTTGCGGTCGGTCCACTCCGCCAGCGACACCCGGTCCCCCACCAGCTCCGCCGCCCGGACCTGCCGGCGGTACACCCCCAACGTGGCGGCGTCCCAGGCCCGCACCACCCACGACCGAACCCCCTGCCCGGCCGTGACCGCGGCCCGTGCCGCGGCCAGCCCGGCAGTGGTGACCTGCGGCGAGGTCCCCACCACTCGCACCGCGCGGACCGTGGCACCCGCCGACCGGACCGCCACCGCAGCCGAACGTCGCGCCACCGTCTGCGCGGCCAGCCTCCGGCTCACCGCCGCGGACTCCTCCTCCGAGAGGATCTCTGCGTCGTACACCTCCGCCACCGGCTCCACCGCACTCGGCCCGGCCGTGAACGGCAGCGGGATCACCTCCCCCCCGGATCCGGCGCCGTTCACGGCCGTGTCTGTGGCGCCGTTCACGGGGGTGTTCATGAGCTCGCCGGACTGCTCGTGGTCAGCGGTCATCACGCGGCCCGCCCTTCCAGCTCAGCAACGGTGTCGGTGCCATCGACGGCCGGCATGTCCATGGCCGGTGCGGTGGCCGGTGTGTCGGTGGTCAGGGCGCGGGCCAGACGCGGGGACAGGCCACGCGAGCAGCCGGTCACCTGCCGCACCCACGCCGGGGTGACCACCACGCCGGGGGCCAGCGCGGCCCGGGCGTCGGCCAGGTACTCCGCGAACAACCTTCGTCGCTGCGGCGTGGCCGGTGTGCGCCCGGCCGGCTTCCGGGTGACCGTGGCCTTGCGGGGGACCGGTCGCCGCCCCGGCTCCGCCGCGGCATGCTCGGGCTCCGGCGGAGCGGCCTGCCCGGAGGCATCCGGCGCGTCAGTGGTGCGGGTGGTCGTGGTGGTGGCTGTCGGTGCGGCGCGGGTGGTGGCCTCGGTGAGCCGGTCCCGCAGGACTGGGCCGACCTCGGCGGCGCAGTACACCAGCAGGGGCGGGACGGAGTGCAGCACGATCCCGGCCGCGTTCAGCACCTGCCAGGACTGCCAGGTGTTCATCACGTAGGTGGCGGTGAACGCGAACAGCTTCGTCCGGGCCGGCCACGGCCCGCACGCGACCTGGTAGCGGGCGGTGACCTGCTCCGCCCGCAGCACCGCCACCAGCACCAACGAGACCATCGGGTCCAACAGCCACGCCGCGCACCACGCCAACGACCCCGCCGCCGCACCGGCGGCGGCGAAGGTCTGGACGTTGACCATCGTGAACGCCAGCCCCAGCAACAACCCGACCCAGATCAGCGCGTCCACCTGCGAGCGGACCCGCTCGGTCCGCAGCGCCACCACGTCCGGGTGAGTGGTCAGCGCCCGGACCTGCGCGGCGGTCTCTGCGTCCGCGCGCAGCCGGTCCACCGCCGGCACCCGGCGGCCGCTCGGGGCGGTCATCGCCGGCCGCCGCGGTGAGTGGTGTGGCTGGTGACGGTGACCGCCCGGGTCAGGGCGTACGCGGCGAACAGGGCCGGCAGCCCCAGCGCGGCCAGCCGGGCCGAGACCCCCGCGACGTAGGTGAACACCAGCCACTGACCGGCGGTGATCACCACGGCTGTGGCCAGCATCCGCCCGGCCAGGCTGACCACCCGGCCGGCCTGCCGGGTCCCGCCCCGCCCGGTCCGCCACACCGCCACCACGCCGAGCACGGCCAGCACGGCCAACAGCACCAGGACCGGCCGGTCCTGAACCGCAGCCCACGCCTCCTGGGCGGTCATGCCGCACCACCCGGGACGGTCCTGGCCGGCCAGCCGATGAGCAGGAGGAGTTCATGGGCTCTGGCCCGGTTGACCAGCCCGGCGCCGAGCATCAGCCCGGCCTGTTCGGCGGTGACGCCGTGCACACCGACCAGCAGGGCGACCACCGCAGCCCGGTCCTGCTCCTGCCACCCGGTCACCCGGTCCGCGGCGGCCTGCAGGGCACGCGCCAACGCCCGGGCCGCCGCTGCGGTCATGTCGAGCTGCCGCCCGCGCAGCTCGACCGTGACGACCGCCTCACCGGTACCGTTAACGCCCTCATGCCCGGAGGTCACGAACACCGACGGCGGCATGCCATCCTGCTGGTGCAACAGCGTCAGCAACACCTCCGGCCCGCCAGCCGCGGCGGACGCCTCGTGCTGGCACTCCCCGGCCGCCAGCGGCGGCCGGCACTCGTCGTCGTGCGTCATGCTGGGCATCTCCCTGCTCGAAGCTGTGGGCTGGGGATCACCCGGACCGGCGGGACGACCTGGTAGAAGGACCGCCGGTCCGGGGACTGACCATCAGGACCCGCCACAGGCACACGCCCCTGGTCCGGGTCGGGGTAGGGCGCCGCGGTCGGCGCCCCCCGGTGGTGCACCTGGTCATGGACCCCGGCGAGCTGCACCGCCTCCGGCTCGCAGCCGAACGGCCCGGCCGCCAGCTCGCACGCCTCGCAGCCCACCCACCAGCAGGTGCCGGGCGCGGTCACGCCGGCCGCCCCACACCCGGCACCCGGGTGGTGATGGCGACCAACCGGGTAGCCGGGTCGCGGTCCCGGCAGGTCACACACACCCGCCCGGCCGTGGCCGGCACACCGTGCAGGCACATCACCGGCCCGGCCTGCGAGAGGTGTTCCTTTGCCTGCCGCCGACCTAGCCGGCCACCGCCGAGCACCGCAGCCGACACCACCAACAGCACCAGCACAGCGGCCGGCGCCGGGCCGGCGGCGGCGAACGACCCCGGCTCGGCGCCGGTGCCCTTACACCTCGGGCAGTCCACGTCAGGCACCCGCCGCGGCGTCGCCCTGCCCGACCCGACACAGGAGTAACAGGCCGCCATCACCGGCCACCCCCCGCCACACCAGCTGGGCCGGCGCCATCGACCCTGACGTTGTCCCGGTAGGAGTCCCGCGCCCGCGCCTCGGCCCACGCCCCCTCCGGGATCCGGTAGCAGGCCAGCTCCACCGGACCGAACCACGCCGTCGCCTGGTAGTGCCCGTGGCTCCACCCCGCCACCACACCCGCGGCCGCGGCGGCCCGGTCCACCAGCACACACCCCGCCGCGTCGTCCACCTCCCCACCGGAGGACACCCACGCCCGCACCTGCGGCACCGGCAGGTCCGGGTGAGCCGCTACCCACGCGGCCAGGTCGTACAGCCCACACACCAAGTCCTCCCGGCGCCCCGCCGCACCCGACCCGGTCACGCCGCCACCCCCGGCAGTGCGGCGGCCACGCAACGGATGCGGGTACCGGACTGGTGGGCGAAGCCCCACGGCACCAGCCCGGCGGCGACCCGCCGCGCGACCTCGTCGCGCTCCGCCCCGGTCAGGCGCACCCGTTCGCCGCGGCACGCCCGCTCGATCGCGATCGGGTCGAGGTAGCTCGGGTCCGGGTCCAGCTCCGGTAGCCCGAGCTCGACCGCGATCCGCTCGTCGGCGCGGATCGCGATTTCCCAACACTGTCCGCACGCGAAGCCACGGATCCGGTTGGCGTGTTCGGCGCCCTGGCAGCGCCAGGCCACCACCTGCGCCAACGGATGAGCCGGACCGAGATGTGGGGTTGCTGCGACCACAGCAGTACCGCCGGTCGGGTCGTCCACCACAGACCTCCTGAGGTAGGATCGAGGCCAAACGTTTAACGTTTGGTGTGATGGCGTAGACGGTGCCGCACGATGGTCCAGAAGTCAATAAACACCAAACGTTTGATGTCTCGATTTGGTAACGACGACTGACAGGAGGAGCTATGGAGCATCCAGGCAAGCTCGGTTTTCGCCAGATAGCCGAACAAATCAGGCAGGCGATCATCGAGGGTCGCTACCCGACCGCCTCAGTCCTGCCGCCTGAGCCGGAGCTAGCCGCTCAGTACGGCGCCTCGCGCAGCTTGGTCAACCGGGCTATGCAGGTGCTGGCGGCCGAGGGACTGGTCCGTGCCCGGCAGGGACGGGGCACGATCGTCACGTGGCTTCCGCCGTTGCTGCACTCGCCGGCCCGGTACTCCCGGGACACGCGGGAGCGCGACGGTGCCCGTGGTGCCTTTGACGCAGAGATCCGGGCGCTCGGCCTCGAACCGCAGCACGAGATCACGACCGAACGCGCCGAACCACCGGCCGCCGTCGCGGACACTCTCGGTCTGCCGCGGGGCCAGGTGAACTGCCTTGTCCGGCGTCGTCGGCTCCTGGCCTCTGGCATACCGGTCCGCATCAACGCCTCCTGGTTCCCGCTGGACATCGCGGGCAGTACCGAGCTGGAGGACTCCGGCGCCGTGATCGTCGGTGGCGTCAAGTCGGCGCTGAGCGGGCTCGGCTACCCGCAGACCGAGGCGACCGAACGAATTACTGTCCGGTCGCCTACGGCTGATGAGGTGGCAGCGTTGGAGATCAGCCCGGAACGCAGCGTGCTTGACATCTACCACGTCGGCGAGACCGCGGACGGCAAGGCAGTCGAGGTCACAACGACGGCAACACCCGCTGACTACCTGATGGTCGAGAACCGCTTCCCGCTCACCTGACCTGCACTTGCAACGATCGGAGACAAACGAAAGTGACCGCCACCTTGCCATCAGCCATCATCTCGGAACTCGCCACATCCGGAGACCTGCCCGCATACGTGTACGACCTGGCCGAGCTCAAAGACCACATCGCAGCGGTGCGCACGGCTATGGGCGACACCGAGCTTTACTACGCTGTCAAAGCCAACCCTGACCCGATGCTACTTCGTGTACTTGCGCCGTACGTCGATGGCTTCGAGGTTGCGTCAGGTGGCGAGCTGACACACATACGTGGACTGTTCCCGGATATGCCGGTCGCTTTCGGCGGTCCGGGGAAGACAGACTCGGAGCTGTTCAGTGACGTGACCCGCTTGCATGTGGAGAGTTCCGGAGAACTAAGGCGGCTTCTCGCATCAGGTCGTTCCGCCGACATACTCCTCAGAGTGAACCTCGATATTTCGGTCAGCGGGGCAGCGCTGACAATGGGAGGCAGCGCAACACCTTTCGGCATGGACCCCGCCGGGATCTCCGAGTGCATCGAGCTACTGTCCGGCCAGACCGCAGTACGGCTACGCGGGATCCACGCGCACCTAGCAAGCGGGCTCGATGCCCCAAGGATGCTCGAACTCGCCACTGCCATCCTCGCCTACGCCCGTAGCCTAGGCGTCACCGAGATCAACCTTGGCGGCGGCATGGCCGTCACCTATGCCGACCCCGACTCCCGGTTCGACTGGCACACCTACGGAGCCGGCCTAGCCCGCCTTCGCCAAACCGGCGAAGTGCTACGCATCGAGCCTGGCCGCTCGCTCACCGTCTACTGCGGACGCTATATAACCCGCGTGATCGACGTGAAGCGAGTCCACGGCCAACTGTTCGCGGTGGTCGCAGGCGGCACCCACCACATCCGAACCCCCGCTACCAAGAACCACAACCAACCACTCATCATCAAAGAGCCGGGCGAGCCGACCACCATCGTTGGCCAACTATGCACACCCAAGGATGTTCTAGCCCGGAAAATCCCGGTAAGCCTAAGACCCGGGGATGTCGTAGAGTTCACTATGGCCGGTGCCTATGCATGGAACATCTCACACACCGAATTCCTCATGCACCCAAAACCGAGCTTCCACTATATCAACGGCTAGACCCAGCAACATGCCTCTCACTCCGACAAGTCACGTCTTCGCCCAGTCCACCACCACCGCCAACGCCCCCACCGCCGTCGCCACCGCCACCGCTACCCCCAACGCCGGCGCCAACGCCAACGACGCCAACGCCAACGACGCCAACGCCAACGCCAACGCCAACCTCTGCGGCGACCCGTCTGGCGGGCCCTGAGGGGTGAGGGTGACCTGGGCCAGGACTGGCTGTGTACAGACAAGGCTTGGTTGGTCGCCATCAACCAGGACAGAGATAGTGGTGGTCTGGCTGCGGCCGATAAGTTCTGGGCCGATCCTTAGGGAACTACCCTCGTAGGTAACTGGCGGAGTCAGTGAAGAGACAGGGCTGCACCGAACCTGCATCACCTTGACGATCTCAGCACTCAGGTCGAATACCAGCGACCGACCCTGGTCAAAGGCGCTACTAGGGATATCCCGACGACCCCGGGCCGTCAGCTTGACCTCCACGAGGAAGGGGTCGGCCAACAGTCGCCCGTCGTGGCGGATCTCCAGGTCGGCGACGCCTCTCATACCTGGTGCGACCAGGGGAGTGGCCGGCGCCGCCCGGTAGTACAGGCGTTGCCGGGGCACCCAGGTGACCAGAAACGTTGGGACTCCGATCAGCAGCGCGACGAAGACACCGATCGCCGTCCACAACGTCCCTGACGAGTACCAATGCTCCGCAACGATCACCACGGTATGCATCTAAGCAGACACCGAGAATTATCCTGTCCGTGGGGAGTCGGCTGGCCCGAGCTGTCCCACCACTGCCGCTGACCTGCGCAAACGCGGTGGCACAGCCGAGAAGCTGGGGTCCCCTTGGCCGAGCGAGCACGACCGGCTGCAACGACGGCGGCAGGCTCGCTTGAACTCTCCCGGACGTTCGGGGACGGTCGAGCCCGGCAGGCTTCGGGACGAAGAGGGCTGCGGGTTCGAAGCCCGAAGGAGGAGCTGACCTACCCAGGTCCTCCGGGCAGGGGACCACGGGAGGACCACACGGTACGCACGCTCGCAGACGGGACGCTCAGGACCGCACGGTCCGCCGAGTCCGCTGACCCGACGTGGACCGGCGGCGGACTCGGACTACCGTACTGGGGGTCAAGGGGTCGCAGGTTCAAATCCTGTCGTCCCGACGGAACGCTCGGGTGCCGGCAGTAAGGCCGGCGCCAGCCGCAAGGAGGTCGGGTGCCACCGAGCACTGGTGAGCCCGCCGCGGGGGAGCCCGTAGGCCGGGTGGAGCCGGCGCCGGACCGGGCTCTCACCATTCCGAACGTGCTCAGCGTGCTGCGGCTGCTCGGCGTGCCGGTCTTTCTCTGGCTGCTGCTCGGACCACATGCGGACGGCTGGGCGCTGGTCGTCCTCGCGGTCTCCGGCGCGACCGACTACCTGGACGGCAAGATCGCCCGGGCGCTGCATCAGACCAGCCGGATCGGCATCCTGCTGGACCCGGCCGCCGACCGGCTGTACATCTTCGCCACCCTGCTGGCCTTCGTGCTCCGTGACGTGGTGCCGCTGTGGCTCGCCGCCGCCGTCGTCGGGCGGGACGCGCTGCTGGCGCTCACCCTCCCCGTGCTCAAGCGGCACGGGTACGGGCCGCTCCCGGTGCACTATCTCGGCAAGGCCGCGACGTTCAACCTGCTCTACGCCTTCCCGCTGCTGCTGCTGGCGCACGGTCACAGCGGCCCCGTCGCCGGCCTGGCCCGGCCGATCGGCTATGCCTTCACCGGATGGGGTGTCGCGCTGTACGCCTGGTCCGGCGCGCTGTACCTAGTCCAGGTGACGCGGCTGGTCCGGGCCGAGGATCCCAGCGGTGCCGTCGACGGGGTGGCCACCGGATGACGCGGCGCCAGCCCAAGCACCGCCCCAAGCTCGGCGGCATGGCGGTGTCCCTGCTCAACGAGCTGCTCAACGGCACCGTCGACCAGGGCTATCTCAAGGCCGCCGAACGCCGGGCCGCTGGTACGCCCGCACCGCACCGGCGGCGCCGGCAGGCGGGCATCGCGGTGGGCCTGGTGCTGGTGGGGCTGCTGTTCGGGGTGGCCTTCCGGCAGACCCGGGCCCGGGCGCCGGAGTCCGAACGGGCCAAGCTCGCCCTGATCCACGATATCGAACAGCGGACCCGGACCAGCGACGAGCTCGAACGCCGGGTCGGTGACCTGGCCGCCCAGGTCGCCCGGGAGCGCGACGCCGCGCTGGCGGCCAGCAGCGAGGGCAACCGGGAGGTCGCCGCACTGCGGGCGGCCGAGCGTCGCGACGGGCTGGCCCCGGTCCGAGGGCCGGGCGTGCTGGTCACCGTCGGCGACGCCCAGCCACGGCAGCAGACCGACCCGGTCAGCGGCCAGCCGCTGATCCTGCCGCCGGACGAGAACGGCCGGATCAGTGACCGGGACCTGCAGGCCGTGGTCAACGGCCTGTGGGCAGCAGGCGGCGAGGCCATCTCGGTCGACGGCCGCCGGCTGACCCCAACCAGCACCATCCGGGAGGCCGGCAACGCCATCCTCGTCGACTTCTTCCCGGTCACCTCGCCGTACCAGGTGGAGGTGATCGGCCACCCGGACCTGCTGCTGCCGCGGTTCGTGGACAGCCGGGTCGGGCAACAGTTCCAGACCTACGTCGGGGCATACCAGATCGAGTTCGACGTCCGCCGTGCCGACGTGATCACCCTGAGTGCCGCGACGGGCACCGACCTGAAGTACGCTTTCTCGCTGCCCGTCCCGACACCGACCCCAGCCTCCGGCGCTTCCGGTACGGCGGCCCCCACGCCGACGGCGCCGACCGGTCGTCCCCCAGCCGTCAGCACGCCCGGCATGCCCAGCCCCGGAGGTACCAGGTGATCCCGGCCGTAGCCCTGATCGCAGGCGTCGTCCTGGGGCTGGTGCTCGAGCCGCAGGTGCCGGTGTGGTTGCAGCCCTACCTGCCCATCGCGGTGGTGGCGGCGCTGGACGCGGTGTTCGGCGGCATCCGGGCTCGGCTGGACGGGCTGTTCGACGCGAAGGTGTTCGTGGTGTCCTTCACCTCGAACGTGCTGGTCGCGGCGCTCATCGTCTTCCTGGGCGACCATCTCGGCGTCGGCGCGCAGCTCTCCACCGGCGTGGTCGTCGTCCTCGGTATCCGGATCTTCGGCAACGCCGCCGCGATCCGCCGGCACCTGTTCCGGGCTTGACTGGAGGAGACGTGAACGAGGCCAGGGGCAGCGCCGCTGGACCCGGCGGCGGCGGTTCCACCCCAGCCGACGACGCGGGTACGACGGAGCCGGAGCCGGCCCGTCCGGAGGAGCGGGAGGCACCCGCGGGGCAGGCGGCCGAGCCTGCCGGGGCTGAGCCGGCACCAGTGGCACCACCAGCCACGGCAGAGGCCGAGCAGGGGGACAAGGCGGAGGTAACCGCCACCGAGGACACACCTGCACCTGAGGTCAAGCCAACGCCAGAGGGCGACGGCTCGACCACGGATCTCGATGAGACTCCGATACGGCAGCCGAGGAGCCGCCTGCTGTCGGCTCGGTTCTGGGGTGCCTCCCCGGCTGGCCTGCTGATCGGCCTGCTGCTCGCCCTGCTCGGCTTCGGCCTGGTCATCCAGCTGCAGAACAACACCGTCACCGGCCTGGCCAGCCGCCGTCAGGACGACCTGGTCCGGATCCTCGACGACCTGTCCAGCCGGGAGGAGCGGCTGCGCCAGCAGCTCGCCTCTCTCCAGGCAGCCCGGGACCGGCTGTCGGCCGGTGGCGACAGCTCGGCCGCCGCGCTGGCCGAGGCGCACCGCCGGTCCGCCGAGCTCGGCATCCTGGCCGGCACCGTGCCGGCGCAGGGCAAGGGCATCGAGCTCACGATCAGCGATCCCGGTGGCCGCCTGAGCGCGGACAACCTGCTCGACACGATCGAGGAGCTGCGCGGGGCAGGTGCCGAGGCGATCCAGGTCGGGACGGCCCGCATCGGGCTGTCCTCCGCGTTCACCCAGGACACCGCGGGCAGCCCGATCGTTGTCGACGGCATCATCCTGTCGGCGCCGTACGTGATTCTGGCCATCGGCGACGGGCCGACCATGGCTACCGCGATGAACATCCCGGGAGGGGTCGTGGACACGGTCCGGCAGGTCGGTGCCAATGCCCAGATCCGGCAGCCGGAGACGGTGCAGATCCGCGCTTTGCGGCGGCTCGAACAGCCTCAGTACGCTCAACCGGCCCCCAGCACGGGCAACTGACCAGCAGAACCAGTGAGGATCACGTGATACCGCAGGACCTGAAGTACACCGCCGAGCACGAGTGGGTCCGACCCGGCACGGGAAACGTCGTCCGGGTGGGCATCACCGACTACGCGCAGGGCTCCCTCGGCGACATCGTGTTCGTCAACCTGCCGGAGGTGGGCGCCGCGGTCGAGTCCGGCCAGCCGATGGGCGAGGTGGAGTCGACCAAGAGCGTCTCGGACATCTACGCGCCCGTGTCCGGTACCGTGACAGCGCGCAACGAGGCGCTGGACGGCCAGCCCGAGCTGGTCAACTCCGACCCGTACGGCGAGGGTTGGATGATCGAGATCACGATCGACCACGGGGCTTCGACGGCCGGCCTGATGGATGCGGTCGCCTATCGAGGCCTCACCGCAGCAAGCTGACTCGGGCACGACCCGGAGTCTCCACCGCAGGTTGACCTTGAGGATCGGCCGTGACTACCCTCGCCGGATACCGGCACGGATCCGCGGGGGAGCGCCGCCGGCCCGTGTCGATCTCTCACCGCCGCTAGGAGGCGACCCCCACTGTGTTCTGCACCCGGTGCGGCCACCAGAACCCCGACGGCAGCCGGTACTGCGCGCACTGCGGCAACCTGCTCACCGAGCCGGGCGGGTCTGAGGCCACGTCAGTGATCAACGTCGGAGCGCTGGAGGAGGCGCCGGAGCAGCCCGAGGTTCCGGTCGAGAGCCAGCTCGGCGCGGTTGACGCGCTGCCCGCCGGCTCAGCCCTGCTGGTGGTCAAGCGCGGCCCGAACGCCGGCAGCCGGTTCCTGCTCGACCGGGAGACCACCACCGCCGGGCGGCACCCGGACAGCGACATCTTTCTCGATGACGTGACCGTCTCCCGCCGGCACGCGGAGTTCCGCCGCGAGGCCGGCGTGTTCAGCGTGCATGACGTCGGCAGCCTGAACGGCACCTACGTCAACCGGGAGCGGATCGAGTCGACCGCGCTGGCCGGCGGCGACGAGGTGCAGATCGGCAAGTTCCGGCTGGTGTTCCTGGTCGGCAGCCGGACGCCGTCCGGCGGGCTTGGCGCGCGCACGGTCGGGGAGGACGCACACCCCGGCGAGGCGAGCAGGTGAGTGGCGCGGGGCTGCCCGCCCGGGCACACCTGAGCATCGGCGAGGTGCTGGCCGAGCTACGGTCGGAGTTCCCCGACGTCACGATCTCCAAGATCCGGTTCCTCGAGTCGGAGGGGCTGATCCAGCCGGAGCGGACGCCGTCCGGGTATCGGAAGTTCGCCCGGGAGGACGTCGCCCGGCTGCGTTACGTGCTGTCCCAGCAGCGTGACCACTACCTCCCGCTGCGGGTGATCAAGGAGAACCTCGACGCCATTGACCTCGGGCTGGAGCCGCCGAACCGGCCCGGCGGGTCGGCCCAGGGGCCGCGCCGGCTGATGGCGGCGGCCGACCTGCCCGGGCCGGAGGAGTTCCTGCCTGAGCCGGGCGAGGTGCGGATGTCCCGGGAGGAGCTGCTGACCGCCGCGGGGCTGCAGCCCGCGGCGTTGGACGCGCTGGAGCAGGCCGGTCTGATCGTGCGGCGGGGCAAGGGCAGCCACTACGACGGCGACGCGCTGGTCGTGGCGCGCACGGTGGTGGAGATGGGGCGGTTCGGCATCGAGCCGCGGCACCTGCGCCCATACCGGGCCACCGCCGACCGTGAGGTCGGCCTGTTCCAGCAGGTCGTCTCGCCGATGCTGCGGCAGCGGAACCCGGAGGGCCGGGCCCGCGCCGAGGAGTCAGTGCGTGAGCTGGCCGCGCTGTCCGTACGCTTGCACGCGACCCTGATCCGGGCCGGGCTGCGTGCCGAGCTGGGCGGGTGAGGGCCGGCCTTGTCGGGCGACATCGACCCGGCTGCTGAGGCTGAAGCAGCCCGGGCCGTGTAGCGTCGCTGTAGCGGACTGGTACAGATTGTCCGGCGGCAACCGAAGGGGACACGGTGAACGAGCTGCATGTGGTGGGCGTGCGGGTCGAGCTGCCCGCCAACCAGCCGATCGTGCTGCTCAAGGAGACCACGGGTGACCGATACCTGCCAATCTGGATCGGTGCGGTCGAGGCGTCCGCGATCGCCTTCGAACAACAGGGGGTCCGCCCGTCCCGCCCGATGACCCACGACCTGCTCCGGGACGTGATCGGCGCGCTCGGTGCCCAGCTCCAGGCCGTACACATCACCGACCTGCGGGACGGGATCTTCTTCGCCGAGCTGATCTTCGCCAGCGGGGCTCGGGTCAGCTCCCGGCCGTCCGACGCGATCGCGCTGGCCCTACGTACCGGGTCGCCGATCTTCGGCGAGGAGACGGTGCTGTCCGAGGCCGGCATCGCCATCCCGGACGAGCAGGAGGACGAGGTGGAGAAGTTCCGCGAGTTCCTGGACCGGATCTCGCCGGACGACTTCGCCGGATCCTGAGCGAGCACGGAGCCGGGCGGACGAGGCGGAGAGGTCTCCTTGAGGCCAAGACACGGACACGCCGTTGTGGCGCGTTGACCTCGCCTGTCAGGCGGCTTAACGTCGAAATTCCCACGGTGTGAGTTTGCCGGGGCCTGCTCGCGTGCCGTAGCCGGCCTGGCAGGTCGCGACAGAGCAGGAGGCCTCGGTGGCAGGACGCGACAACCGGGACACTGGTCGGCCGTCTCGTGAGCTGCCCCGCCAGGAGGCGTTGTTCGCCGCCGAGCCGGACGTTCCAGATGAGCTGGTCGGCTACCGCGGCCCGACCGCCTGCGCCGCGGCGAACATCACCTATCGCCAGCTCGACTACTGGGCACGCACCGGCCTGGTGGAGCCGTCCATCCGGTCCGCCGCCGGCTCGGGCACCCAGCGGTTGTACTCGTTCACCGACATCCTGGTGCTCAAGGTGGTCAAGCGGCTGCTGGACGCGGGCGTGTCCCTGCAGAACATCAGGGTCGCGATCAGCCACCTGCGGGCCCGCGGCGTGGCGGACCTAGCTCAGATCACCCTGCTCTCGGACGGCACCACGGTGTATGAGTGCACCTCCCCGGAGGAGATCGTCGACCTGTTGGCCGGCGGCCAAGGTGTGTTCGGCATCGCCGTCTCCGGTGCGCTGCGGGAGCTGTCGGGCTCGCTGGCCGAGATGCCCGGCGAGCGCGCCGACCAGACGGTCGAGGCCTCCGGCGGCGCCAGCCCGGACGAGCTGTCAGAACGCCGACGGAGCCGTACCGCGTCGGCCTGAGACCCGAGGTCACCACAACGCCGAGAGGTGACCACACGGGCGGCGCTGGCAACGACAGGTCACCACAACGCCGAGAGGTGACCACACGGGCGGCGCTGGCAACGACAGGTCACCACAACGCCGAGAGGTGACCACACGGGCGCCGCCGGGCGGGCTGGTAACGTCGTCCCTGCTGACGACGCCGCGCGGGAGAGCTCCCAGCCAACCAGGCTGGGGCGCCGAAGGGGCAACCTCCCCGGAACCTCTCAGGCACCCGGACCGCGCGGCCGAGGCGACTCTGGAAAGAGGGTACGGCGCGGCCGGCCCCGCCAACGGTGCAAGCCCGGCTAGCCGGGCGAAGCTCTCAGGCATCGACGACAGAGGGGGAGTCCTGATCCGTCGTGGCTTGGTTGCCACCCGAGGAGGACCCCGACAATGAGCACCGCGAGCACGTCCCTTGCCGATCTGGAGCACGCCCGCCCGTTCGCCAACAGGCACATCGGGCCGGACGCTGGCGAACGGGCCAAGATGCTCGACGCGATCGGCTACGGTTCCCTGGCCGAGCTTGCCGCCGCCGCGGTGCCGGCGGCTATTCGGCACACCGGTCGGCTAGACCTGCCGCCGGCCGCGAGCGAGGCCGAGGCGCTGGCCGAGCTGCGCACGCTGGCCAGCCGGAACCAGGTGCTCACCTCGATGATCGGGTTGGGCTACTACGACACGCTCACCCCCCCGGTGATCCGGCGTAACCTGCTGGAGAACCCAGCCTGGTACACGGCGTACACGCCGTACCAGCCGGAGATCAGCCAGGGCCGGCTGGAAGCGCTGCTGAACTTTCAGACCATGATTGCGGACCTCACCGCGCTGCCGATCGCGAACGCGTCGCTGCTTGACGAGAGCACCGCAGCCGCCGAGGCAATGACGCTTTGTCGACGTAGCCGCAAAGCGGCAGGCGGGTTTGTCGTCGATGCCGACTGCCTGCCGCAGACCATCGAGGTGGTTCGCACCCGGGCCAGGTCGCTCGGGATCGAGGTGGTGGTGGCCGACCTGGCCGCTGGGCTGCCCCCCGGCGACTGCTTCGGCGTCCTGGCGCAGTACCCCGGCGCGTCCGGGGCGGTGCGTGACCTGACCGGCCTGGTCGAGCAGGCGCACGGGCGCGGCGCGCTGGTCGCGGTGGCGGCCGACCTGTTGGCGCTGACCCTGCTCCGGCCGCCGGGCGAGCTCGGCGCGGACATTGCGGTCGGCACCTCACAGCGCTTTGGGGTGCCGCTCGGCTTCGGCGGCCCGCACGCCGGCTACCTGGCCGTGCGCGAGGGGTTGCAGCGGTCCATGCCGGGCCGGCTGGTCGGGGTCTCGGTGGACGCCGCCGGCGACCCGGCGTACCGGCTGGCGCTGCAGACCCGCGAGCAGCACATCCGCCGGGACAAGGCGACCAGCAACATCTGCACCGCCCAGGTCCTGCTCGCGGTGGCGGCCAGCGCGTACGCCGTCTACCACGGCCCGGACGGGCTGCGCGACATCGCCCGGCGGGTGCACCGGTATGCCGCCGTCCTCGCCGCCGGGCTGCGCGGTGGTGGCGTCGAGGTCGTACACGAGGGGTTCTTCGACACCGTGCTTGCCCGGGTGCCCGGCCACGCGGCCGAGGTGGTGGCCGCCGCCGCCGGGCGCGGGGTCAACCTGTGGCGGTGCGACGCCGACCACGTCGGGATCTCCTGCGATGAGTGCACCACCCGCGAGCACCTGGCCGCGGTCTGGGCGGCGTTCGGCGTCAGCCCTGGGCCGGACGTGGACGCGCTGGACGCCGTGACGCCGGAGGCGCTCCCGGCCGGGCTGCGACGTACGTCGACGTACCTGACCCACCCGGTCTTCCACCAGCACCGGTCAGAGACGGCGATGATGCGCTACCTGCGCAGGCTGGCTGACCTCGACTACGCCCTTGACCGGGGCATGATCCCGCTCGGCTCGTGCACGATGAAGCTCAACGCGGCAGCCGAGATGGAGCCGGTGACCTGGCCAGAGCTCAGCCGGATCCACCCGTTCGCGCCGGCCGACCAGACCGCCGGCTACCGGGCGCTGTTCGCCGACCTGGAGCGCTGGCTGGTCGAGATCACCGGCTACGACGCGGTGTCGCTGCAGCCGAACGCCGGCAGCCAGGGTGAGCTCGCCGGCCTGCTGGCCATCCACGCCTACCACGCCGCCCATGGTCAGGAGCACCGGGACGTCTGCCTCATCCCGGCCAGCGCGCACGGCACCAACGCGGCCTCCGCTGTGATGGCCGGCATGCGGGTGGTCGTGGTGGCCAGCCGGACCAACGGCGAGGTAGATCTCGACGACCTGCGCGCCAAGATCGACGCGCACCGCGGCACCCTCGCCGCGATCATGGTCACCTACCCGTCCACGCATGGCGTGTACGAGGAGGGGATCGTGGAGCTGTGCGCGCTGGTGCACGACGCTGGCGGCCAGGTCTACGTCGACGGGGCGAACCTGAACGCGCTGGTCGGCTGGGCCCGGCCGGGCCGGTTCGGCGCCGACGTGTCGCACCTGAACCTGCACAAGACGTTCTGCATCCCGCACGGTGGCGGTGGCCCGGGCGTCGGGCCGGTCGGGGTGCGCGCGCACCTGGCGCCGTACCTGCCCAGCCACCCGCTCGTCGCGGGCGCCGGCCCGGAGACGTCCAGCCGACCAGCGGTCGGGCCGATCTCGGCCGCCCCGTGGGGCTCGGCGTCGATCCTGCCGATCTCCTGGGCGTACGTACGGATGATGGGCGCGGACGGGCTGGCCGAGGCCACCGGTACGGCGGTGCTGGCGGCGAACTACGTCGCCCGCAGGCTGGCACCGCACTTCCCGGTGCTCTACACCGGGCGGCACGACCTGGTGGCGCACGAGTGCGTCGTCGACCTGCGGCCGATCACCCGGCAGACCGGCGTCACCGTCGACGACGTGGCCAAGCGGCTGATCGACTACGGCCTGCACGCACCGACCATGTCGTTCCCGGTGGCTGGCACGCTCATGATCGAGCCGACGGAGAGTGAGGACCTGGCCGAGCTGGACCGGTTCTGCGACGCGATGATCGCGATCCGGGCGGAGATCGCCAAGGTCGCGGCGGGAGAGTACGACGAGACCGACAACCCCCTGCGTAACGCTCCGCACACGGCGGCGATGCTGCTGGCGGGGGAGTGGGTGCACCCGTACTCCCGGGAGGAGGCGGCCTATCCGCTGCAGGCGGTACGGCGGGCGAAGTACTGGCCGCCGGTGCGGCGGATCGATGGGGCCTACGGTGACCGGAACCTGGTCTGTAGCTGCCCGCCGGTCAGCGAGTATGGCGGATAACGAGACGACACGAGGGCCGGCGCGGCAAGGGGCCGCGCCAGCGGGTGCAGCGTCAGGCGGCGCGCGAGGTGCCGTGCGCCAGAGCTGGACGACGCGGTGCTACGCAACGGCCGTCAGGCAGGATCTCGCCTGTGTCCTCGAAGAAGACGATGCCGTTGCACAGCAGGCTCCACCCCTGCTCGGGATGGCTGGAGACGACGTGCGCGGCGTCGCGGTCGGGCGCGTCAGCCGAAGGGCACGTCGGTAGGTGCGGGCACATTTCCCTGCTCCTGGTCGGTAGTGGTCTGGACCTGTGTCGCCTCTCACACTCAGTGTCCTGTGAGAGGGCCGGATTCCCTACGAGGTTTCCATCATTACGGATCACGAATTGGTAACGATGCTCGAAGGGGTGATTCCGCCGAGAACGCCACCTGGATGGATGGCGAACCTCACGGAACGTGACCGTTACGAGTGGTGGGTCGGGGATGGGGCTGACCCGATCGAGGGGCTCGCGTCGTTCCTTGGCCACCACGGGTTCCCTGTCTCCGACCTCGCTGTCGGTGCGTATAGCTCCGAACCGGGGTACGGTGTCGGGCTGCTCATCGGCGCGGCCGCCAGCGCTGTCGCTGTCGGTGCCGAGCCTGGTGCCCCGTCACCCTGTCCAGACGTGCCGGACGTTGCCGCGGTTGTCTTCGACAGGCGCAACGAGGCGCAACCTGCCGCCGTAACCCTTGGAGCACGTTATTCTGCGTTGTCTCTGTCTGAGTGGCGAGCCTCGTGGTCAGATACAGATCACGCGGCAGCGATCCGCATGGTCCAGGCCGCGATCGCCAGCGGCGAGGTGTACCAGGTCAACGTCGTAGGTCACCGCAGTGCGGCGTACGACGGCGACCCGTCGGCGGCGTTGCGAGCGGTCGCCGGGCTGTCGGGGGCGGGCTACGGCGGCGGGCTGGCCGGCGATGGCTGGGCGGTGCTGAGCGCCTCGCCGGAGTGCCTGCTCACGGTGGCCGGCGGCCGGGCCACCACCCGGCCTATCAAGGGCACCCGGCCGTCGACCGCGGCTGGTCGGGTCGACCTGCTCGACGACGCCAAAGAGCGCGCCGAGCACGTCATGATCGTCGACCTGGAGCGCAACGACCTGTCCCGGGTCGCGGTGCCGGGCACGGTCGCCGTCGAAGAGCTGTTCGCCGTACGGCGGTGGGCCGGCCTGTGGCAGGCCGAGTCGGTGATCTCGGCCCGGCTGCGGCCCGGCACCGGGCTGGTCGAGCTGCTGCGGGCGATGCTGCCTGGCGGGTCGGTCACCGGGGCACCGAAGCTCGCCGCGCTCCGCCAGATCGCCGCGTTGGAGCCGGTGGGACGCGGCCCCTCGATGGGGGCCATGGGCTTTCTGACCCGTGATCGGCTCGATCTCGGGCTCACGATTCGTACCGTTGCGGTGGACCACACCCGGCTGCACGTATGGGCCGGCGGCGGCATCACCTGGGGTAGCGATCCGGCGAGCGAGGTCGCCGAGGCGCAGGCCAAGGCTGGACCGGTGCTGGCTGCGCTCGAGGGAGCCGCTCGCCCGCTCTAGCGCGGATCATGGCGGCGGGCTGGTCGGTGCAGGGTCATGGCAAGACGAGGTGAGCCGCGGAGCAACTGGAGGACGAAGCTTGCTCGGGCGCGTCGCGTTGAGAGCACGGCGAGCTCGGCCGTCCACTCTTCGCGCCATCGGCGCCGGGCCCCGGGCGGCAGCACGAGCACGGCGGCGCCAAGGATCCGCCCCGACAGCGCGGGTGCTTTGTCCCATGTGGGGTGGAGGACAGCGGTGGCGAGGTGCTCGAGCTCGCCGCCGATCGCGTCCATCCCGAGGGATCGGGCGAGCGGCGCGATCACCCGGAGGGTCTGGCGGGACTTGGTCTGCTGCTTGTGCGGCGAGAGGTACCTGATGGTCCGCATGTTGTGCAGCCGGTCGGCCACCTTGAGCGCGAGAACCTCCGCTGACGCGTGCGTCATGGTGTCGCACCCGCGCGCGGCGGGGTCGGCGTAACCCTCTCCCTCGAGTCTGGTCAGGTCGGCGACCAGGTCGGCGATCTCGTTCCCGAACTGCGTGCGTAGCTCGGCGATGGTGTAGGGGGTGTCGCTCAGCACGTCGTGCAGGAGCGCCGCGCACACGACCGCGGCGGTCAGGCCAAGCTCGGCGATGATCGCGGCGACCGCGACCGTGTGCGTGATGTACGGGTCGCCGCTGTAACGCCGCTGGCCTTGATGTAGCTGGTCAGCACACTCGTACGCGCGGATGATCAGATGGGCGTCCGCCGGATACGCTACGCATACGCTCTGCAGCACCGGGTCCACCGTGGTCATGGGATGCGCGACCGCGAGGCGTGCCGCCTTCCGGAGTCTCATGGGGTCACCTCGCCGGTCTTACCTGTGTGGCGCGGGGGGCGAGACCAGCTCGTCGGCGTGGTTGGTACGCGCGGGCCAGTGCGTCACGGGCATGCTCGGCCCCGTCTGGTCGCAGCCGGTAGAAACGTCGCCGCGGTCGACTGGCCGACTCGGCGGTGGCTGGGTCCTCCCAACTGCTCTCGACCCAGCCAACCTGCTCCAGCCGGGCCAGAATTGGATAGATCGTGCCCGACGGAAGTCCCAGGAGGTCGCAGAGCTCCAGGCCGTACCGATCAGCACCGGGATCCTCCAGCAGCGTACGCAGCACCATCTGTGTCTGCAGGGTCATTCTCGGAGGGCTCATTGCCGTACTCTATATACGATATATACAAGAATCTAGACCTGATGCGCGATGGCAAGGCAGCCGGGGAGATCGTCAGGTGCGGCCGTCGCGCTCCTGGGCGGCGCTCAGCGTCGAGGAATGCGGCACCCAGTCGGCAAGCTGGGCCGGGAACCCCTCCGCCGTCAGCATCGCGATCACCTCCGGGTCGTCGTCGACCATCATGGCGATGTCGCGGCTGGCGGCCAGGGTGCGCAGCTCGTCCCGCTTGGCCAGCCGGGCCGGCCGGTAGTCGCGGTCCCGGCGCATCCGCAGCGACTCGGCCGGCAGGTCGTGGCTGGCCAGCCAGCGGGTGGTGACCGGGCGTAGCCGTTCCGGCCGGCCGGTCAGCCAGAGCACCTCGTGGTCGGCCAGCGCGGCACGCACCAACGCGATGCCCTCCAGCAGCGGCGGGTCGAGGCCGGCGGCCGCGAAGAAGCCGTCCCAGTCCTTGGGCTTGCGGTCCAGGAAGTGCAGCCGGTGCCGGACGTCAGCCACCACGCCGTCGATGTCGAACACCGCGACCGTTCGCACCCTCCCGACGCTACCCGCGTGTGGTGACCACAACGCCATGTGGGCACCTCTTGGGGTCGCCGGGCAACGACAGGTGACCACAACGCCGTGTGGTGACCACACGGGGTGGGGCGAGCCCAACAGGTCACCACACGGCGCAGAGGTGACCACAAGGGCTTCCGGTACGGCGCCTGATGGGTCGGCCAGGCTAGGTTATGCCCCGTGCATCCGATCCCCGGGCTGGCTGGTGCGGCCCTCGGCGTTCTGCTCGGGCCGTTTCTGGCCGGGCTGACGGTTCGGGTGCCGGCTGCCGAGTCGTGTTTCCCGGCTGGCTGGTGGCAGGGCGCGGGCACCGGCCCACGGCGTCGGGCAGCGCTGGCCCTCGGCGCGGCGCTGGCGCTCGGGCTGGTCGCGGCCGGCGTCGGCTTCTCCGCCGGGCTGCCGGCGTACCTGTGGTTCGGGGCGGCCGGGGCCGTGCTGGTGGTCACCGACCTCGAGCACTACCGGCTGCCCAACCGGATCACCTACCCGACCTGCGTGGCCGGTCTGGCCCTGCTCGGCGGCGCGGCCGTGGTCCGGCGGGACGGCGCGGCGTACGGGCGGGCGCTCATCGCGATGGTCGTTCTGCTGGCGGCGTTCCTTCTGGTGGCGCTCAGCGCCCCGGCCGCGTTCGGGCTGGGCGACGTCAAGCTCGCCGGCCTGCTCGGGCTGTACCTGGGCTGGCTCGGCACCGGGCACCTGCTGCTCGGCCTGCTCGCCGGCATCGTCGCCGGGGCGCTGCACGCGGTGGGACTGCTGGCCACTCGCCGGACAAGCTGGACGGGCGAGTTCGCCTATGGTCCGGCGCTGATCGTCGGTGCCCTGCTGGCCATCGGGCTCGGTGACCTCGTGCTAGGCCCGCGCTGAGCCGGACATACCGATCCCACGATCCCAGCTCGCGTTGGCGCTCGCGGGTCCTGTTGAGAGGTCTCTCCGCGGACGCCGACTGCCCGTTCGGAGGACACTGGGTGGTGACTGGGCGCCGTTCGGCTGGGCCGGCGGTGATCAGCCAACGTTCGCCCAAGCGACCTGGCAGCCACCGGAGGTGATCATGTCGCACCCACGCGGGAGCGACCCCACCGGCACGGAAGAGCCCGGCAGCCCGCCGGCACGACGTACCGAAACCGGGCTTGAGCGGTCGCCGCGCGGCGGTCGCGACCATCCGGAATGGCCGCCGACGAGCCTGCTCGGCCGGTTGTCAGAACCGGCCCGCACCGCGCTGCTCAATCTGGGTACCGCGGTAACGTTTCCTCGCGGCAGGCGGATTCTGCGCCAAGGCGCGGCGGGCACGAATGCGTACCTGCTGCTGGCCGGGTGTGTAAAGGTGACCGGGAATGGCGGCGACCGGGAGCCGCTGCTCGCGGTCCGGGTAGGCGGTGACCTGGTCGGCGAGATGTCCGTGCTCTCGGGAAGACCCGCTCGGCGACGGTGTCGACGTGCGTGGCCACCTCGGTGCGGGTGATTCCGGGCGCCGTGTTGCGCGGGTTCTTCCTCGGTTACCCTGACGCGGCGCTGGAGCTGGCGTGCATGATCAGCGAGCGGCTGCGGTGGGCGAACGAGCGGCGGGTCGACTTCGCCGCCCTCGATGCCAGGACGCGGGTTGTCCGCGCCCTGCTCGCGCTGGCCGAAACGTATGGTCGGGACACCGCTGGGGGCCTGGATCTCGGCGTGTCGCTGACGCAGGAGGAGATCGCCTCGCTGGCGGGGGTGCGGCTGCCCACCGCCGAGAAGATCCTTCGCGCGCTGCAGAGCGCTGGGGTGGTGCGGCTTGGGTACCGCAGAATTGTCGTCACCGACCTGACCGCGTTGCACGCCGTCGAGGCTCATTGACGGCAAACCCGTATCGGTAGTGGTTCTGAAGATTGCGCTGGCGGCAACCTATAGTGGCAGCGGTGCTGGAGGGTTACTCTCGGCGTCTGGCTCATGAGATTTCCCAAGATCACGCTCTTCGGCCGGAGGGGTCCGCTGCCATGACCGGGACTGGTTCTTTCGCGCGCTACCTGTGTCTCTCGGTGGACGTACAGGGTATGGCTGCGGCAACGATCGAGTGCAGTCGGCTGTTCAGGATGAGCTGCTGAGCCTGCTGGCGACCGCGGCGCGGGCCGCCGGGCTGGCCCGCGAGTCGTGGGTTCGGCAGGGCAGCGGGGACGGCGAGCTGGCGATAATTCCGCCCGGTGAGTCCGAGCCCGCCGTGGTGGACGGCTTTGTCGGTGAGCTGGCGGGGTTGCTGTATCGCCGTAACCGCGACAGGGCTCCGGCCGACCGCCTGCTGCTGCGGCTGGCCGTCGACCATGGCCTGGCGGGGCCGACGTCCAACGGGTTCTCCGGCCGGCCTGTGCTCGCGGTCAGCCGCCTGGTCAACGCCGCCGTGGTCAAGCAGGCCTTGGTGGCCGCAGCGGACGCCAGCCTGGCGGTGATCGTGTCGCAGCAGGTCTACACCGACCTGATCATCAGCGGCCACACCAGCCTGGAGCCCAGCTTGTTCCGCCGGGTGCGGGTGCGGGAGAAGGAGCTCGACGAGCACGCGTGGCTGCGGGTGCCCGGCGTCGACGTACACCGGCTTGTCCTCACCCCCGATCCGGCGGCGCCGGACGGTGGCCCGCCAGACGCTGACCTCAGCCCGCGCGCCCCCGGCGCCGAGGAGGACCGCGGCCCCGCCCCCCGGGTGACCGCCGAGCACAGCAACGTCGCGATGGGCGACGGCAACGTCGTCGGCACCGGCAACGTCGTACGGCGGTGACCGGTCCGCGGGGGAGCGATCCCGGCCCGGCGTCCAGCCTGGTGATCAGCGGCAGCCAGGTCGCGGTGGGCGACCGCAACGTCGTGGGCGACGGCAACGTCGTCGTGGACAGGTTCGTCTTCGAGGGATGGGCACACGTCTCCGAGCCCACGACCCGGGACGAGGCCGCCGGCATGCTGCTGTGCCCGCCGCCGCGGCCAGCGAGCGATGCGCTGCCGGGCGGGTGGTTACGGCCGGAGGCGGGGGTCATCACGCCGTGGCGCCGCCCTGAGGCCGAGGATCTGGTCCAGTGGTGCGTGGGCAAGCCGACCGGGCTGCTGCGGCTGGTGCACGGGCTGGGCGGGCAGGGAAAGACGCAGCTTGCCGGGCAGGTCTGTGCCGAGCTGCGGCAACGCGGCTGGCTCGCCGGGTTCGTCGAGCTGCCCGCGCCAGGCGGCGGCGAGGTCCCGGCCGTCGGCCGCGGTGCGGGCCTGCCGATCTCAGCCTGGTCGCACCGGCAGTCAGAGATCATGACGGCGGTCCGGGCGCTGCCGAAGCTCGGCGTGTCCGCACTGCTGGTGGTGGACTACGCCGAGAACCACGCCGCCGCGGTCGGCATGCTGCTGCGGGAGGCGGTACGGGCCGCGACCGCGCCGACCGCATCGACTCCACCGCGGATCCTGCTGCTCAGCCGCGGTGAGGTGGACTGGCTGGACGACCATCCGTGCCGGGGCTGGGTCCATCCGGAGCCGATCCTGCTGGGACCGCTGCCGGGCTCGTTGTGGGAGGCGGGCGGGGAGTTCGCCGAGCTCGACGCGGCAGAGGTGGTCGCGCAGGTCTGGACCAAGGCGGTCACCCAGTTTGCTGCCCATGTGGAGAGCGGCCCGCTCACGACCACGGCGGAGCCTGGGGCGCTTGCCGCGGCGGCACTGGCGACCGGCACGCCGACCAGCTTCCTGACCACGTTGGACCTGTACGCCGACGCGCTGCTGCGTGTCCTTGACCGTGCGCAGCAGCTCGCCGGCCCCGCCGAGGCTGGCGCGTCCAGGCCCGGTGGCGACCCGATCAGCGGGATCCTGGCTCACGAACGGCGGGTCGTCGCGCAGGCGTTCGCGGCGGCTGGGGTGGACCTCGACGGGTACGAGCGTGACCGGGCGGTCTGCGTGGCCTTCCTGCGGCCGGCCGCTGACAGCACCTCTGCCGCGGATGCGCTGGCCACGTTGCCGGGGCTGCGCGCCTTGCCTGCCGGCCAGCGTGACCGGGTGGTCGGCGTGCTGGCCAGGTTGTTCCCGTCGGACGGCGGCGAGAACGTGTGGGAGGCGCCGAGGCCGGACCGGCTCACCGACACCCACCTGCTGCGCGTGGCCCAGGCAGCGCGGTCCGGCAAGGACTTCGACGACTACGTGGTGGCGGTCTGCGGCGGCGATGACCGGCAGCTCGCCGGCCACACGGCCCGGACCCTCCTCCGCGCCCTGTCCACGCCGGGGGCGGCCGTGTGGTACCCGGTTGGGCTGCGGCGGGTCGAGGGCTCGATCACCGCCCTGGCCCGCGCTCACCCCGGTGGGTACGTCCCGGCGCTGGTCGCGCTGGACCCCGTCCGGTTCGAAGACGAGATCCTGGACACGCTCGACGTACGGCGTACGGCGGCGGGGAGCCAGCCGCTGCCCATCGAGCCGGTGGAGGACATCGACTCCGAGCTGCGCCGGATCGGGGCCACGACCTCCCGGCTGCGGATCGCGGTCGCGGTGTCCCGGCGCCTGGTCGAGGCCACCCGCCCGGCGGGCACCGCCGAGGACGACCCGGTGGAGGTCGCCCGGCACGCCGACCAACTGGTCGGGCTGAGCCGGCGGCTGGCCGAGGCGGGCTCGCTCGGTGAGGCGGTCGGCCCGGCGCGGGAGGCGGTCAAGTGGTACCGCCCGCTCTTCGACGGCGACCCCGAGACATACCGCCAGGCTCTGGCGGCGGCGGTGACCAACCTGGGCAGCCGGCTGGCCGACGACGGCGCGCCGGCTGCCGCGCTGGCCGCGGCCGAGGAGGCCGTGACGTTGCGCCGGGAGCTGGCCGAGACCGGCAGCCACGAGCATCAGGTCGACCTGGCCTCGGCGCTGCACAACCTCGGCCTGCGGCTGTGGGACGCCGAGGAGGTCGACCGCGCCGTCGCCCCGGCCGGGGAGGCAGTCACGCTGCTGCGCGCGCTGGCCGCGGCCGACCCGGCTGAGCAAGCCCGGCTGGCAGTCGTACTGACCAGCCTGGCCCAGATCCACGCGGCCACCGGGTCGCCAGTCCAGGCCGTGGCGGCGGCGCGGGAGGCTGTTGCGATCATGCGGCGGCTGGCCGAGGCCAACCCCGACGGCTACCTCCCCGGGCTGGCCGCGGCGCTGGTTGCCCTGTCCGCGCACCTGAGCCCGCCCGCCGGTCGACCGAGGATGTCCAGGCCCGTCCGGGAGGCGGTCCGGCTGGCCGCCGAAGCCGTCGAGACCTGCCGCCAGCTCGCCGTCGTCAACCCGCTTGCCTACGAGCCCGACCTCGCCGCCGCCCTGACCAACCTCGGCCTGCGATACGCCACCGCGGGGCAGGCCACGGAGGCGGTCACCGCCACCGAGCAGGCGGTCGACATCCGTCGGCGGCTGGCCGGGCACGACTCGAACCGCCACCGCGCCGACCTGGCCGCGTCGCTGAGCAACGTCGCCCTGCAGGTGGGCTCGACCCGGCGCCGCGCCGACGCGCTGGCGCCGGCACGCGAGGCGGTGGAGGTCTACGGGCAGCTCCAGGAGGAGCTTCCCTCGGCCCGCTCAGATCTCGCCGCGGCCCTGACCAACCTCGGCTACCTGTTGGCCGCCACGGGGCGAGACGATGAGGCGATCGCACCGACCGCCCAGGCCGTCGCTACGTACCAGCAGCTCCTCGCCGACCAGCCCCAGCTTGTGCAGCGCATCTACCTCGCCGAGGCTCAGTACAACCTTGGCCTGCACTACACCCATACTCGACACCCCCAGGACGCCGTCGAGGCGCTGACCGCCGCCGTCGACGGCTACCGCCAGATCGCCGAGACACACCCGCACGCCGTCCATGCCGGCCTGCGCGCGGCCACCGCGGCACTCGACCACGCCCAGGCGCCCGGCACCGGCGCAACCGCCCACCCGGACCGCGCCCGAACGCAGGTCCGCTACGCCCGCCGCTGGCACGAAGAGGCCATCCGCTACCCGCTGCCCGGCATCATCATCGTTCTCGGCTGGCGGACCGACCTGGCCGCGCGCCAGCCCCGCCAGCGCACGGTCCGCGACGATCTCGTCGCGCTGGTCTTCGATCGCAAGCGTGCCGCCACAGCCGCCGAGGCCACCAGCACTGAAGAAGCCGCCACCGGCGTACCGGCCGCGCCGGCCAGCGCAGCCACCGGGGCGCTGTCCGGCATCGCCAACCGCGTCTCCCAGCTCACCGGAACCCTGACGGCCCGCGTCGCCAGCTCTCGCCTCCTGTCCCCACTGGTTGCCAACAGCAACATCACCCAGCTTGGCAAGGTCGTCGGCCTCGCCACCGCCCTCACCGCCCTGGTCGCCGGCGTCATCGTCGTGGCACCCGGCCACCATCCGGCGCCCGCGCCATCCACCGACGTGGCCCAGTCGACCCCAAATCCCACCTTCCCCCCCGGCCCGGGTCAGACCGGCGGGCCGCTCGTCCCCGGCTCTACGTCGAGCAACGGCTCCACGTCTGGGACCGGCTCTACGTCGAGCAACGGCCCTGGTGTTACGTCGAGCAATGGGGCCGGCTCCAGCCCCTCAAGCGGCTCTAGCGTTTCAAACCCCGATATTATTAATACACCCTGCGGGCAGAACCAGCACGCCGTTGCCGTTCCCCATGACCCTAGTCCGGCGACGATGTCCCTATCGAACCCGAACGTCGTGTCGCCCTCGAACCACGGCGTCTCGACGTGGGCAATGTCCCGCGTTGCTCGTATGGAAGCTGTCAGTTTGACTGCCCCGACATTCGCCATCCGCATCGACGCCACGCGTCTAGTCTACCGACGCTTCTTCATCCCTGGGGTGACCTCCCACGTGTGGGTGGATTCCCGATTGGTACAAACATTACAGCTTGCGCCCGGCTCATATCCGTTCCAGTTTGCTTCTGGCTACTTCGCCGACTTCAGGTTCACGGTGACCCAGGCTGGAAAGATCGACTACGACTCCCGTTTCAATAGTTTCCTGTCCGGAACGGGTACCTCCACACTCACTATCTCGGGCTTCTTGGTGACCCTGGATGCCCGTCATCTGTCGGGCCTTGGCGTCCTGCTCGCTCACATGCCAGCCCAGGGCTGGATCACCTACACGCAGGTTCGCATGGTTCCCGCCTCGCACTACGATGTGCAGAGCCCAGGTGGCATCGCGAGCTTTTCATTCAAGCTGGGACTCGACGGGCGGTTCTCGTACGGCTCTTCTCTGGACGTGAGAAGCGGTGGAGTCCTTAAAGGAAACGGGACCTCCTCGTTGGAAATCGTCGGTTATCCTATCCGTATCGACGCCTCACGCCTATCTTATCGGTACTTCCTTATCCCTAACATAACGCTCAAATTCATAGACGCTCAGACGATACCCACCCTGCAGGTCCTGCCAGGCTCATACGCGTTTCAGTTTGCTTCCGGCTACTTCGCCGACTTCAGGTTCACGGTGACCCAGGCCGGACTGATTGACTACGACTCCCGCTTCGCGGGTTTCCTCAGTGCGTATAGGTCCACACTTACTGTCACCGGCTTATCGGTGACCCTGGACGCTCGGCGCCTGTCGGGCCTTGGCATTCTGCTCGCTCACATGCCAGCCCAGGGCTGGATCACCTACGAGCAGGTTCGCATGCTCCCCGCCTCGCACTACTCTGTCCAGCAAGGCTCGGGCGAGGTCACGAGCTTTATCTTCAAGTTGGGGCTTGATGGAAGGTTCTCGTACGACTCTTCTCTGGACGCCAACAGCGGCGGGTTCCTCAAAGGAAACGGAACCTCCACCCTAGAATTTCTCGGCTACCCGCTATGTGTTGACGCACGGTCCGCCGGAGGAGCAGGGGTCACCGTCGAGCCAATCCGGGGAATGCCGTTCAGTACCACGCACGTCCAGCTTGCCTACCTGCTCCCTGCGCCGTACTTCAGACTCAGGTTCAATCCTGGCCATGCTCCGTTCTCCCTCGCACCGAATGGCACCTTCAGCTTCGATAGCGCTCTGTCACCCTACTTGCGTCTGGAGAAGCGCGGCGGCATAACTGTGCTCACGGTTCTCGCGCCACCCCCTGCTTGACCCAGGCCGGTCCAACTCTCAGCCCCGATTCTGCGGTAGCGTCAAAGTTAGTATTCGCATTATTAGATAATCTCGCGGCGAGGTTAGCTCTATGTGGCAAGTCAGATCCCGCTGGTGGCGAGTTCGGGTGTTCCGGGTGCGCGGTATCTGTGGGGGAGTGATGGTCAAGGCACGGTGGCAGGCACCCCGCGGATCAACAGCCGGATCCGCAGACCCGCAGTTCGAGCAGTAGGAAGCTGCCGGTTCATTCATTGGAGCTGGCTGCGACGTGGTAACTTCGTCGGCGGTCCCTCTAAACCGGCCAGGAGCTGTGCGCCAGACCCCACTATGTGGTCTACGCGGCGGGTAGCTGCCAAATGTGGTCAGTGTCGAGCCGGACGAGCTGCTGGTCGTGGCGGATAGTGAGCAGGTAGGCGTCGTAGCTGGGTTTGCCGAGGTGCTCCCATTCGGAGTGGGCGGCCTCGACCTCGTCCCAGAGCCGGCGTGGGCCGTTCTGGGTGACGGTGCCGGCGGGGGTGATATGGGCGCGCGAACCGTCAGGGTGGCTGAGGTACAGGTCGGCCAGGTCGTTTCCGCCGTTGGCGTAGCTCAGGCTGGGCAGCGCGATCGAGAGGTGGAAGCGAAACGGTCCGTCGTACACGGCGGTGCTGGGCAGGTTCGCCTGACGGGATGGGCCGGCGGGCTCGGCCGGCGAGTGAGGGGCCGGCCCGGGCCGAGTGGCCGCCGTCCCGCGCAGTGGCATGAAGTATGCCCCGGACAGGAACCGGCCGGCGGCGCGGTCACCGTCGACCTCCAGCAGGGCCAGGCCGCTGGCGATGGGCGCGAGTATCTTCCCGCCGGGCCGAGTCTGCGCGAGCCATGCGGGCGGGACGCGGGTCAGGCCGCAGGTGGCGAGGATCCGGTCGTACGGCGCGCGAGCTGGGTAGCCGTTGGCGCCGTTGCCGCTGCCAATGAGCGGGTGGTAGCCAGCCGCTGCTAGCCGCTTTCGCGCAGCGGTGCAGAGGCCGGGGTCGATGTCGATGCTGGTGACGAGGTGGTCGCCGAGGCGATGGCAGAGCAGCGCGGCGGTGTAGCCGGTACCGGTGCCGACCTGCAGCACCCGGTGCCCGTCGGCTACGTCCAGGTCGTGCAGCATCGCGGCGACCAGGGATGGCATGGTGCCGGAGGAGGTGACGCTGGCGGGGGTGATCTGGGTGATCAGCGTGCTGTCGCGGTAGACCGCGGCCAGCCACTCCTGCCGATCCTCCACTCGCGTGCTGTCGACCAGACGATAGCCGGGCTGAGCGTAGAATCGCGGGACAAGCAGGTGCCGTGGTACCGCGGTGAAGGCCGCCTGCCACGCGGGGTCGGGCAGCGACCCATCAGCGACGAGCTCGGTGACCAGCGCCTTCCTCAGTTCTGCCGCCAGCTCTGTCGCGTCACGCGGTTGTGCGGCTGGACCGTTCACGGCTGTTCCATGAGCAGGTCGGCGATCGACGCGGAGATCGGTATGCCAGTCCGGTATTCCAACCAGGCCCACTGCCCGGCCGGGTTCACGTCCACCAGCAGATGCCGGCCGGTGCCTTTCTCGACCACAAAGTCCAGTGTGGCGAAGTGCAGCCCGAGGTGCTTGAGCAGCCGTGCGACGCCGAGCGACTCCGGCTCGGGCAGCTCGCCGATGCGGTAGTCCAGGTCGGCGTAGTGAGCTCGCCAGTCCAACAGGTCCCGACCGGTGGCCGAGCGGATCTCAACCGCGAACATCTGCCGACCGACGACGGTCACCCGCAGGTCATGGTCTTTGTCGATGAGCTGCTGGAAGCAATGCCCGGTAGCTCGTATTCCGGGATCTTCCCAGCGCCCGGTAGGGACCTCGGTGACGTACACGACTCTGCTCGGCCGCCCGTGCTTGTCACGGAGACCGCGTCCGTCCAACGGCTTGTACACGATCCGGCCGCCCACCTCCGCGGCAAACGGCGGCACATCCTCGGGCCGGTTGGTGATCAAAGTGGGCGGCACGACCAGACCGCAAGCGCGAGCGGCCGCCAGGTTGACCGGCTTGGACTCAGCCCCTTCCACCGCGGCAGGGTCGTTGACCAGGCGAACAGGTAACGACCGCAGGACTCCCCACAGCGCGTGACGACCCTGCCGCGCGCACCATTGTCGCTGCTCGGCGGGCAGCGCCTCGGCCGGCCGGACGTCACCGGCTCGGCGCCAGTACACCGATCGGAGTCGGGTCAGGTCGACCTCCCGGAGGCCCCACATCGACCCAGACCAACCCTCACCCTTCTCGGCGGCGCCCAAGGTGGCGGTCAGGGACAGCCCTGCTGGGAAGTGCGCGCCGTCGATGCGTGCGAAGCTCACCCCCCGCTCCAACAGATGCCGGATGACGTGGTCTGCGGTCGGGTCGACATCGGCGGTGACAACCAGGACGCGAGGGCTGTCGGGCATGGGTGACGTCACGTTGCCTTAGTCGTGCGCGGGGTCGGTGTCGACGGCGAGTGGGTCCTTGCCGTCGGGGTTGGTTTGCGCGGTGCAGGTCGCCACCATCGGCGCGACCTCGTGTAGCGGCCGACCATCCGGCAACACCGCGATCTGCTGGTCCGGGCAGAGGAAGGCGGCGGACAACACGGACCCATCAGGGTCGGCTGGGACCGGCAGCGCGAACACCAACCCCAACGGCGGACAAGGCTGCACATCGACGGTTATCGGATCCATGGAGTCTCCTCTCCTGCGGCCAGATCTTATCCGGACGAGGCATGGTTTCTCACCACCTGGTCGGCACGGAAGTGGCTCGCCGTCCTCACGCGGCCGTTTAGCTACGACGAGCAACCGGCCGATAGGGCAGTTTCTTGAAGACCGAGACCGATATTGTCCGCGGTGCCGTGCGTCAGCCCGTGTTCGATGAAGGGTATGGGTGCAGAGCCGATCGAGATAGTTGGTCTGCTGGTGTCCGGTCTGTCTGCCGCGGGCGTGCGCCGGGGGCGGGTCGCGGCGTGGCAGACTCCACCTCATGTTGCGCTGGATAACCGCGGGGGAGTCGCACGGCCCCGCGCTGGTCGCCGTACTCGAGGGGCTGCCGGCCGCGGTGCCCGGATGAGCTTCGAGCGGGACGAGGTCGAGCTGACCGGCGGGGTCCGGCACGGGGTCACGATGGGCGGCCCGGTCGCGATCCGGGTCATGGCCGTCGACCCGGTCGACCCGGACGAGCTCGCCAGCCTGGCCCGCAACGCCCCCCTGACCCGGCCCCGCCCCGGCCACGCCGACCTGGAACATGTGGGCGCGGGCCTATCCGCCCCGGCCGGCAGGAGATCCCGTGCCTGGTCCGGGACGGCGACGTCGTCCCGGACTGCACCACCTCGTTTCCGCAGGTCAACGGGGGGTGGGACGGTGGGACAGTTCTTGTAGGTCGGCGCTGTCCCACCTCCGCTACGGACATGCGACACTGGCCAGGGACAAGGAACGGAGGTGCGATGACGACCAGCAACCCCGATCACACCGCGCTGCCTGAGCCGCTCACCGTCGAGGAGCTGTTCCGGCACGTCCAGCCCATCCGGTCGGCCGACGACCTCGCCTGCGAGGGCATCTTCGAGACCGACGCCGAGCTGGACGAGTTCCTTGCGCACGTGGTGACAGCGCGACACTCCGATCTTGCATGAAGCGCATCGTCCTCGACACCGACGTTGCCTCTCTCAGTCTCAAGCATCGGCTGCCGCCGACCACAGCGGCCCGCCTCGTGGGCTGGCAGCCAAGCGTTACCTTGGGCGAGCTGACACAATGGGCGGAGCTACGCCAGTGGGGACAACGAAACCGCGGGCTTCTCGACAGTGGCTTTCCGGGGTAGCCGTGCTCCCCTGCACCAGCGAGGTGGCACGGACCTGGGGACGGATTTCCGCCTCGGCAGTACGGCGCGGCCGGCCACGTCCACAGAACGACACGTGGATCGCAGCCTGCTGCCTCACCTACGGCTTCCCGTTGGCAACGCTGAACCTGAAGGACTTCGCCGACTTTGCCGAACACGAAGGTCTGAGGTTGCTCGGCAGTTGACCCGAGCCCCGACTTCACTGTGACATGGCGCGGTGAACGTCGTAGGGGTGCGCTGGGGCGGGGTCGCGGCGTGGCAGACTCCACCTCATGTTGCGCTGGATAACCGCGGGGGAGTCGCACGGCCCCGCGCTGGTCGCCGTACTCGAGGGGCTGCCGGCCGGCGTGCGGGTCAGCTCCGGGGGGATCGCCGACGAGCTGGCCCGCCGCCGCGCCGGGTACGGTCGCGGTGCCCGGATGAGCTTCGAGCGGGACGAGGTCGAGCTGACCGGCGGGGTTCGGCACGGGGTCACGATGGGCGGCCCGGTCGCGGTCCGGGTCGGCAACTCCGAGTGGCCGAAGTGGGAGGTCGTGATGGCCGCCGACCCGGTCGACCCGGACGAGCTCGCCAGCCTGGCCCGCAACGCCCCGCTCACCAGGCCCCGCCCCGGCCACGCCGACCTGGTCGGCATGCAGAAGTACGGCGCGACCGACGCCCGGCCGATCCTGGAACGGGCCAGCGCCCGGGAGACCGCGGCCCGGGTCGCGGTGGCCACGGTTGCCCGGGCGTTCCTGGCCCAGGCGCTCGGCGTCGAGGTGGTCAGCCACGTCGTCGCCATCGGCATGGTCAGCGCACCGGACGGCGTCGTCCCCGGCTCGGCCGACCGGGCCGCGGTCGAGGCGTCGCCAGTGCGCTGCTTCGACGCCAAGGCCAGCCAGCTCATGGTCGAGGAGATCGACGCCACGAAGCGGGCCGGTGACACCCTCGGCGGCGTCGTCGAGGTCGTCGCGTACGGCCTGCCGCCCGGCCTGGGCAGCTTCGTGCACGGCGACCGCAAGCTGGACGCGCGGATCGCGGGCGCGCTGATGGGCATCCAGGCCATCAAGGGCGTGGAGTTCGGCGACGGTTTCGGGCTGGCCCGGGTCCGCGGCTCGCGCGCCCACGACGAGATCGAGAACACCCCCGACGGCGTACGCCGGACGACCGGCCGCGCGGGCGGTGTCGAGGGCGGCATGAGCACCGGCGAGCCGCTGCGGGTGCGGGCCGCGATGAAGCCAATCTCCACCGTGCCGCGCGCCCTGGCCACGATCGACGTCGCGACCGGCGAGCCGGCGGTGGCGATCAACCAGCGCAGCGACGTGTGCGCCGTACCGGCCGCCGGGGTGGTGGCCGAGGCGATGGTCGCGCTGGTGCTCGCCGACGCGGCGCTGGAGAAGTTCGGCGGCGACTCGGTGGCCGAGACCCGGCGCAACGCCGAAGGATACCTGGCCAACCTGGTGATCCGGTGAGCCTCCCGGCAAGCCGGCCCGTCGCGGTGCTGATTGGCCCGCCGGGCGCCGGCAAGACCACCGTCGGCACCCTGCTGGCGGGCAAGCTCGGCGTGCCGTTCCGGGACACCGACGCCGACGTCGAGGCCGCCGCCGGCAAGCCGGTCGCGGAGATCTTCCTCGACGACGGCGAGCCGTACTTCCGGGCGCTGGAGGAGCAGGCGGTCGCCGCCGCGCTCACGACGTACGCCGGGGTGCTGGCCCTCGGCGGCGGCGCGGTCCTGGCCGAGCGCACCCAGGCCGGCCTGGCCGGGCACACCGTGGTCTACCTGTCCGTCGGCCCGGCCGAGGCGCTCGCCCGGGTCGGGCTGAACCGGGACCGGCCGCTGCTGCTCGGCAACCCGCGTGCCCAGCTCCGCGCCCTGCTGGAGCAGCGCGTCCCGATCTACCAGCGGCTGGCCACCCTGACGGTGCACACCGACGGGCGCACCCCGGAGGAGATCGTCGCCGAGCTGGTGGAGAAGATCGGCCGATGAGCGCAGACGAGCCGACCCGGATCCAGGTGGGCGGCGAGGCACCGTACGACGTCCTGGTCGGCACCGCGCTGCTAGCCTCCACCGCCGTAGGGGGCGGGCTGCCCGCGCTGCTGGCCGGCGCTGACCGGGTCGCCGTCGTCCATGCCCCGCCGCTGCGCTCGACGGCCGCGGCGGCCCGGGCCGACCTGGTCCACAGTGGACACACCGCGCACCTGGTCGAGGTCCCGGACGGCGAGGCGGCCAAGACGCTGGCCGTGGCCGGCCGGTGCTGGGACACGCTGGGCGGCCTGGGGTTCACCCGGTCCGACGCGATCGTCGGGCTCGGCGGGGGCGCGGTCACCGACCTGGCCGGGTTCGTCGCCGCGGCCTGGCTGCGCGGGGTCCGGGTGGTACAGGTGCCGACCACCCTGCTGGGCATGGTCGACGCCGCGGTCGGCGGCAAGACCGGCGTCAACATCGACGCCGGCAAGAACCTCGTCGGTGCCTTCCACCCGCCCGCCGGGGTGCTCTGCGACCTGGCCGCGCTGGCCACGCTGCCGGAGCCCGACTACGTCGCCGGGCTGGCCGAGGTGGTCAAGTGCGGCTTCATCGCCGACCCGGCCATCCTGGACCTGGTGGAGAAGGACCCGCGCGCCGCCCGGGACTCGACCGGCGGGCTGACCCGGGAGCTGGTGGAACGCTCGGTCCGGGTCAAGGCCCGGGTGGTCTCGGCGGACCTGAGGGAGTCCGGGCTGCGCGAGATCCTGAACTACGGCCACACCCTCGGGCACGCGATCGAGAAGGTCGAGCGGTACCGCTGGCGACACGGGGCGGCGATCAGCGTGGGGCTGGTGTTCGCGGCGGCGCTCGGCAAGCTGGCCGGCCGGCTGGACAGCGTCACCGCCGCCCGGCACCGGGCCGTGCTCGACGCGCTCGGGCTGCCCACGGCGTACCGGGCCGACGCCTGGCCCGAGCTGCACGCGGCGATGGCGGTGGACAAGAAGGCCCGCGGCTCGACGCTGCGGTTCGTGGTGCTGGATGGGCTGGCCCGGCCGGGCCGGCTGGACGACCCCGACCCAGCCCTGCTGGCCGCGGCGTACGCGGAGGTGGCCCGGTGAGTGGTGGCACAGTAGGACCGGTCCTGGTGCTCAACGGCCCGAACCTGAACCGGCTGGGCAGCCGGGAGCCGACGATCTACGGCGCCACGACGTATCCCGAGCTGGTCGAGCTGTGCGTGGCCGCCGGGAAGGGCCTCGGTGTCGAGGTGGAGGTCCGGCAGACCAACCACGAGGGTGAGCTGATCGGCTGGCTGCACGACGCGGCCGACGCGGGCCTGCCCGTGGTGCTCAACGCCGGCGCCTGGACGCACACCTCGATCGCGGTCCGGGACGCCTGCGCCGCGCTGACCGCCCCGCTGGTCGAGGTGCACATCTCGAACGTGCACGCCCGCGAGGAGTTCCGGCACCATTCGTACATCTCGGCGGTGGCCAGCGGGGTCATCGTGGGCCTCGGCGTCCGAGGGTACGAGCTCGCCATCCGCTGGCTGGCCCAGCAGCAGTAGCCCACCCGCACGGCTCAGCCGCCACCGGCAGTCCGGGGCGGCACGGGGTGAGAAACCCTGGCCGCCTATCTCTCCTACCGCAACTCGATGAAGGTTGGTCCGCGTCGACGCGGGCGCGGCGGCGTAGGGACGCAGCCGAGACGGCTGTACGGCGTAGCCTCGACGGGCCAAAAGACTAGGCTTCTACGAACCGAGGACACAGCTTCTGCCAAGATTTCCCAATGCGCACCGCGACGGCCGCAGATCGTGCTTGCCGCGCGGCTTCCGCACCGGCGGTGACGCCAGCCTCCGTCTCGCAGCCCATGCCTGGGCGCCGACCGCTAGAGCCGGTAGGCCTGCACCTGCACCCGTGCCCTTGGCGATTACAGCCGTCGCCACGCTCGTCTCCAGGCACGGCGAGCTGACCCGTGTCGGTCACGCCGGTCTGGTGGGTCTTGCCCATGTCGGTCCCCTTCCTCCTGGTCTTCCTGACCTTCTTGGCGGATCACCCGATAACCGCCATACGGCAGGTTGCCGGTGGGGAACCGCTGCCTCATTTCCGAAAGTCCGGACAACCTCCATGGCGTGCCCGCCACGGGGGCATCGCCACCTGGCGCCTGGTGGCTCCTTTCTTGGCGGCAGCGGAGAGAACTAAATTTCAGAAAACGTGGTTCTCAACGACAACCGACCGCCACCCTAGGGGGAGACGGCATGGCGGCGCGACAGGAGATAAGACTTGAACTACTGGGTGTCTTTCGGCTTCGGTACGCACAGACCGCCGTTGTCCTGCGCCCAAGCTCGCGCCGTCTTATCGCGCTGCTGGCCGTTACCGGAACTCAGGCACGGTTGGACGCCGCCGCGCGGCTGTGGCCGGACCTGCTGCAGGCCCGAGCCGCGTCCAACTTGCGCACGGCGGCCTGGCGGATCCGGCAGGACGCGTGTGGGCTCCTGGTCAGCGAGGGCGACGTGCTGCGGCTTGAGGAGCTGAGCTGCGACCTCACGGAGGTACGGGACTGGGCGCGCCGCACGGTGGCCGGTGAGCAGCTTAGCCACCTCCCTGAGCACGCGGCGGCGGAGCTGCTGCCCCGGTGGAGCGACGAGTGGCTTATCGAGCCCCGCGAAGAGCTCCGGCTCCTGCAGCTGCACGCGCTTGAAGCATTAGCGCAGCGACTCCTCATGGCTGGTCGGCTCGCTGAGGCATGCACTCACGCGCTGACCGCCGTGATGATGGACCCACTACGCGAAAGCGCTACCCGGCTGCTTATCGAGATTCATTTGCGCGAGGGCAACACTCTGGACGCCGTCCGGAGGTTCCACCGCTTTGAGGAGCTGCTCGACCAAGAGCTCGACGTTGCGCCCAGCCCCGCGATCACCTCTCTGGTGGCTCCCCTTATTACGTCGAAGCGTGCGGCGGGGGTTGACCCGCGAAGGCTCCGCCGGACCTGAGGCTCAGCCACCCTCCGTGGCCGCCGACCGCACCATGTGCCCGATAACTCCGTTCTCCGGCAACCCGTTCATCAACGCGTCGACCACTCGGCGTCGGCGCGGCTGCGACGGCATCGAGGCATCGCCGCGGCGCCCGCGCGGTGAGCTCCCGGCGCGCGAGGAGCCAGTCGACCCACGGGTGGGGAACGTAGCCCGTGCCATGGTCCTGGTGACGCACTCGCAAGGGAGGGGTCGAATGGCCGACGGCGTGGACCTCGCGCATTTGCAGGAGCTCGAGCAGCGGCTCGCCACGCTCGAGGCACAGTCAGGCCAGCCATCAGGCGGCAGTGAACAAGGATCCGGAGGTGTCGGAATGACCAGCGGTCAAGGCCAAGCCCCAAGCCCAGAGCAACAAGGGCTTATGCAGGCGTTCTTGCAAGGGGCCATGGCGGCCCAGGCGCTCGCCCAAGCGGCGGCACAGCAGGCGGGCCAAGCGGGCCAGGCGGTCGTCGGCGCGCAGGGCGGTGCAGCTCCAGCGGGGTTCACGAGCTACGACTCCATCTTCTGGTGCAGGAGCCGGTTCATGTGCAACCCGCAGTCAATCTCCTGCTTCTGCTGAGGACGAGAAGAGGCACCTGAGCCGGGCGGGGCGTCGCGGCCCACGCCATGCCCTGCGCATGCCGTGTGCGGCGCTCCCCTGGCTTGGTCCTTGCGCGCAGCCGGCGAGGAGTGCGGCCCAGTGCGGAATGCGGCCAGTGCGGAATGCGGCCCAGTGAGGAGTGGACGGTGACGGACAAGCTGCTGACCGAAGCTCACGGAACCCTGACCGAGACTGAGGTCATCCCATACCTGCGCGAACGCGGTCTCGTCGACGGCGCCAGCGTCGTCGACGGCGACATCCGCGTTCTCGACGTGTCGCGACGGAACCGGAACTTCCGCGTGCTCCGCTCCGCGGGACCGTCGTTCCTGCTCAAGCAGGGCGTCGCGCGGGACAGCTTCAGCGCTGTTGCCCGGGAGGCACGTGCTTATGAGCTGTTCGGCCCGTTGCCCCACAGCGTCGGGGCGGGATCGTCGCCAGCGTTTCGGCACGCGCCAACCGCGTACGCATACGACGACGAGCGCGACGTGCTGGTCCTGGAGCTCGTGACCGGCGTGGAGAACCTGCGCGTCCGGCACCGGCGCGCGCGCCGCCCGCCGCGAGACGCCGCTCGTGCCGTCGGGCGGGCGCTTGCCGCGCTGCACCAGCTTGTGCCGGCGACGGTCGACCTGGCCACGGCGCAGCGGCTGCTGGGGGCCGGCGAGCCTGGTGTCTTGTCGGTGCAGCGTCCGGGGCTGAGCATGCTGCGCGACTTCAGCAGCGCGTGCGTTGACCTGGTGCGGATGGTCCAGGCGGCGCCCGACGTCCCCGAGCTGCTCGCCGGCCTGCGGCAGGACTGGCGCACTGACACGCTGATTCACCATGACGTCCGCTGGGACAACTTCCTGCTGCCCCTTCCGCGCGCGCGAAATGGCGCACGCGGCCGGCGTGAGGTCATGCTCGTCGACTGGGAGACCGCCGCCCTGGGCGACCCCTGCTGGGATGTCGGCGCGGTGTTTGGTGAATATCTCGGCGACTGGCTCAGCTCCGTCCCGGGTGTGGCAGGAGAGCCGCCAGAGCGGTTCCTGCATTTGGCGCGCTGCCCGCTGGAGTCGGTGCAGCCAGCCGTCCGGTCGTTCTGGTCGGCCTATGTCGGGCAGGCCGGCCTGGCAGCGGGACAGGCCAGCGAGCATCTTCTCCGGTCAGTCCGGTACTCCGGGCTCAAGCTGGTTCAGTCTGGCCTGGAGCAGGTGCAACGGTCCGCCCGGTGGACCGTCTGCACCGTGTCCTTCCTGCAGGTCGGGGTCAACATCCTGACCAGGCCGGAGGAGGCTGGCGCTGTGCTGCTCGGGTTGGGAGGCGTGGCGTGACCAGCCATGTCGACCGCCTCGACGAGGCGGTGCGCGCGGTGCGGATCGTGTCGTCGACGTCCTTCACCTGGTTCGGCGTCCGGTCGCCCGCCCCACCGGCCCGGCTCCGGTCCATGTTTACCCCCGAGGTCGCTCGCGCCCACCTGCGCCTCGGCCTCCGTGACCGGCTTTACCAGGACTTTTACTGCGCGGGCACGGCACGGCCCTCCCCGTCGCAAGACTGGCACGCCGGCCGGCCCAGTGACCGGATGGCCCTCGCGATGTCCCGCGCCAACGGCGGCCGCGGCACGTGGGAACCGGGCTGGGTGGTCCGCACCGTCGAAGAGGGGCTGTTCGCGGTGCGCCGCAACGGCCTGGAGCTGTGGGTACGGCCGCAGGACTGCCGCACCGACGCTGGGACGCCGGCTTCCGGGCACGAGGTAGCGGTCCGCCTCCCCAAGGAGTCGTTCGAGCTGGCGCCCGGCTACTACTGCGCCCTCAGCGACGCGCCCTTTCCGTGGGATGGCGACGGCGTCCTGGTCCGGGTGTACCTCAACCTGCGACCCGACCAGGCGGTGCGTGGCGTCGGGGCGCTCACCGGCCGGCTCAACGCCGCTGACGTGCCGTACCGGTTGAAGGTGCTCAACGACGAGCAGAGCTACGCCCGGTGTGACACCGCGGTGCTCTACCTGCGGCAGCAGGATGTTGCCGTCGCCGTTGAGCCCCTTGCCCACGCCGTCAACGACCTCCGCGCGGCGTTGCGGCCGGCAGTGCCGGCGATGACCAAGGCGCTGGTGCCGGGGGTGGGGCTGGCCGAGGACCCGGGATCCGCCGGTGACAGCTTCGGGCAGCACCGCTGCGCGCTGGTCGCCGACGGGTTGCTGCAGGCGCACGAGGTGGGCAGCAGGTCTCCGCGGGCCCAGTTGGAGGCAGTCCTGGACGTCTTCCGCGCCGCGGGCGTCGATCCGGAACGGCCTTACCTGAACCCCGGCTCGCTCGACCGCTACGCGCTTCCCGCCCAGCCCCGCCTCGCCATCCCTGGGTGGAGGCCGGTCCGCGCCGACGGTGCCGGGAGCCCCGACCTCCGGGTGGCCCCCTTGAGCGCTGTCGCGCTCATCGACGTCGCGCGCCGGATCGGCTGCCGGCTGACCGCCGACGCCGTCTGGCACGAGGACCGCTGCACCTGGCTCGGGCCTGTTCCAGCGCTGGACGAGCATGGCGGGCCGGCGCTGGCGCACGGCACCATTGGCAGCGGGCTGTATGACGGCACCAGCGGCGTCGCTGTTTTCCTCGCCGCGCTCGCCGCCACGACGGGCGACCAGGATGCGGCCCGGACCGCGTCGGCCGCGGTCCGGCAGGCGCTGGGCGCCGCCGGGCACGGCCGCGACGCCCCTGGCCTGTACAACGGCACGGTGGGCGTGTGCCTCGCCGCCGCGGTCGTGGCCAGGCTCACCAGCGACGGCGCCCTGGCCACGGCTGCCCGAAAGCTCGTAGACGAAGCGCTGTCGCGCCAGCAGGAGGCGTTCGGGTTCGACGTCCTGTCCGGCTTGGCCGGTGCGGTCGCGGGCGTGCTGACGCTCTCGGCGCTGCTTGCGGACAGCAGCCTGGTCGAGGACGCGGTCCGGCTCGGAGAGGCGCTGGTCGGCGCCGCCGTTCGCGCTGACGAGGGCTGGTCGTGGCGGCCCGGGACCGGGTTGCGCCATCCCGATCTGACCGGCCTGTCGCACGGTGCCGCTGGCGCGGGCTACGCGTTGCTGGAGCTCTTCCGGGTCACTGGCGACAGCCGGTGGGCGTCGGCGGGCCGGGAGGCTTTCCGGTACGAGCGGGCCTGGTTCTCGCCGGACGCGGGCAACTGGCCGGACTTTCGCGACGAGAAGGGGCGGCCGTCGCGGCGGCGCCCCTTGGCGTTCCGCACCCAGTGGTGCCACGGCGCACCAGGGATCGCCCTCACCCGGCTCAGGGCCGCCGAGCTCCTGGGCGACACAGCGCTGGGCGAGGAGGCGGTCGTGGCGCTGTCAACCACCATCGAGAACACTCGGGCGGCCCTGCTCGATGGGACTTTGGGCTTCAGCCTGTGCCACGGGCTGGCCGGCAACGCGGACGTGCTGCTCGACGGCCTGCCGCTGGCGGAGGAGCGGGACCTTCCCGCCCGGGCGTTGGTGGCGGAGATTGCCGCGGCCGGACATGCCCGGCACGCCGTCGGCGAGCAGCCGTGGCCCTGCGGGCTGTCTACGCACGGAGGCGAGAGCCCCGGCCTCATGCTTGGGCTCGCGGGTATCGGCTACCACTACCTCCGCCTCGCCTGTCCCGACGTCGTCCCGTCCGTGCTGCTGCTGCGGCCGGAGCGCACGGCCGAAGGCATCGCCGCGCTCGCGGGCGAGCGGGCCAGCCGCGCTGCCACCACCAGCCGCGCTGCCACCACCAGCCTTGCGGGCACGTAACCAGCCGCCTCGGCGGCACCCGTCTAGCATCACCTTGGGGAGCGTCATGTACAGCGAGGTCCTAGCCGGGGCACTGCCCACCACCCACCGCGCGATGGTGATCGTCCGGCTCCGTGCGGGGTCGGCGGCAGGCCAGGCCGCCGCGGAGGCCGAGCCTACGGGCGGCCTGTCCATCCTCGATGAGCTCGACCGGGCCGGCCGGGTGAGGGCGGTCCTGCCGTTGACCCCCGCCGCGGCAGGGCCGGAGGGCGCCGGCGGTGCGATCGCCGCGCTGTCCACCACTGCGCAGCAGGGGGACCTGGGCGCGGCGAGCATCATCCGCCTCACCGACGACGAGGACGTGGCCCGGCTGCTTCCGGCCCTCAACGACCACCGCGACGTTGAGTACGCCAGCCGCGTCCCGGCCCGCTGGTTCGCCTCCGCGACACCGCCGGCTCAGGCCGTCGAGCACCGGATCGCCGGCCTGGAGTCCCGCATCGCGGGCCTTGAGGCAGCCCCCCAGCCTTCTCCGGTGTGGAACCTACAGAAGGTCCTGTGGGACCAGGCGGTCCGCGAGCTCGGGACCGAGGAGGTCGGGAACGTGCGCGTCGGCGTCCTCGACACCGGCGTCGACGACCAGCACCCTGACCTGGCCGACCGGCTGGCCCGCTACGTCCACGCTGGCCCGTCCACCTCCGGGCAGGTGGTGTCCGACCAGGACGTCGTCGGGCACGGCACGCACGTCGCCGGCACCATCGCCGCCCGGTTCAACCAGGCGATCGGGACACGCGGGATCTGCGCCACCCGGCTGTCAGTATGGAAGATCTTCGACGATGTCCCCGACTACATCGAGACACGGGGCGTGTACTGGTATCTCGTTGACCCGGTCCTGTACCGGCGGGCGCTCGCCGACTGCGCCGAGCAGGTCGACGTCGTCAACCTCAGCATTGGCGGCACCGAGCCGCCCGACCCGCAGGAGAGTGCGCTGTTCCGCGTGCTCGGCGAGCGCGGTGTCACGGTCGTGGCGGCGATGGGCAACGAGCGCGGCCTGGGCAGCCCGACGTCGTACCCGGCCGCCATCCCGGGTGTGGTCGCCGTCGGGGCCACCGCGCCCGACGACAGCGTGGCCTCCTTCTCCAACGCCGGCGACTACATCAGCGTGTCCGCGCCTGGGGTCGCTATCTGGTCCACGGTGCCCCACTATCCTGGGCAGGTCGGGTTCCATGCCGACGTCCGCGCCGACGGCCAGCCCGAGCGCGGCGCGCCGGTGCCGCGCGAGGTGAACTACGCGGCATTGAGCGGTACGTCCATGTCCGCGCCGCATGTGACGGCGGCGACCACCCTCCTGCTGGCGAGCAGCCGCCAGAAGCGCGATCCGGAGTCGGTCCGCTACCTGCTCATGGCCAGTGCTGATCATGTGGGGAGCATGCAGGGCCAGGTGTGGAACCGGGACATCGGCGCTGGTCGGCTCAACCTGCGCCGGCTGATCCTCGCCGGCCGGCACCTGTAGCACCGGCATGGCAGCGCCAGTTGTCGCGTTCACCATCGCGGCGGATGTCCCCGCGGAGGCGCAGGGTGCGGTGATCGCGGCGGTCAGGTCCGTTGACGGGGTGGTGGACGCCTACCGCCTCTCCCCGGAGTCGAGCATTCCGGAGGTACGGCGCATGTGCGCCGCGGCCCTCGCCAACGGTGCCGATCCGCGCGCGGTGGCCGCACGCGTGCGGGGCGTCCCCGGCGTCGAAAGCGCCGACGTGCCGCCTGCCCGCGGGATCTGACCTGTGGACAACCGGCCTTGCTGGCCGGGCGGATACCGTGGCAGCCATGCCTGCCACCCACATCGCCCGGCGGGACCGGCTGCGGGAGATCCTCCGCGAACGCGGGCTGGACGCCGCCCTGGTCACCAACCTGGTCAACGTCCGCTACCTCACCGGTTTCACCGGCACCAACGCCGCCCTCCTGGTGTACGCCGACGGCCCGGGCGCCGACCCGGGCGTGTTCGGCACCGACGGCCGGTATGACGCCCAGTCGGCCGAGCAGGTGCCGGAGCTGCCCCGGGTGCTCCAGCGGGCCACCGACCAGGCCATGGCCGCCCGAGCCGCCGCCGACGGCCACCACACGGTCGGCTACGAGTCGCACCACGTCACCGTGGACGGCCTCGCCGAGCTGCGGGCCGCCGCCGAGCAGCTCCGGCTCGCCACCCTCAACCAAGCGGTCGAGCAGCTCCGGCTGACCAAGGACAACGCCGAGATCGAGCTGCTCCGGCGGGCCTGCGCGATCGCCGACCAGGCCCTGGCCGGGCTCATCGAGGCCGGCGGGCTGCGGCCCGGCCGGACGGAGCGCCAGGTCGGCCGCGACCTGGACGGCCGGATGCTGGACCTCGGCGCGCACGCCGTCAGCTTCGAGACGATCGTGGCCACCGGGCCGAGCTCCGCCATCCCGCACCACCGCCCGGACGACCGTGAGCTGGCCGCGGGCGACCTCGTCAAGCTGGACTTCGGCGCGCAGTACGGTGGCTACCACTCCGACATGACCCGCACGATGGTCCTCGGCGAGCCGGCCGGCTGGCAGCGCGAGATCTACGAGCTGGTGGCCGCGGCGCAGCGGGCCGGCAGCGCCGCCGTGGCCGTCGGTGCGGACGTGCGGGAGGTGGACCGGGCCGCCCGCGAGGTGATCGAGCGGGCCGGGTACGGCGAGCGGTTCAGCCACGGGCTGGGGCACGGGGTGGGGCTGGAGATCCACGAGGCACCGGCGTTGTCCCCTCTCGGCGCCGGTACACTCGCCGAGGCGACGCCGCTCACCGTCGAGCCCGGTGTGTACCTGCCCGGCCGCGGCGGCGTCCGCATTGAGGACACGCTCGTGGTCCGCGCCGACGGGCCCGAGCTGCTCACCCTCACCACCAAGGATCTCGTCAGCCTGTAACAGCGAAGGACACCCGTGGCCACCACGAACGACCTGAAGAACGGCCTGGTGCTCAACCTCGACGGCAACCTGTGGTCCGTCGTGGGGTTCCAGCACGTCAAGCCCGGCAAGGGCGGCGCCTTCGTCCGGACCACCCTGAAGAACGTGCTGACCGGCAAGGTCGTGGACCGCACCTTCAACGCCGGGGTCAAGGTCGACACCGCCACCGTGGACAAGCGCAACATGACGTACCTGTACCGCGAGGGTACCGACTTCGTGCTCATGGACGCCGAGACCTATGACCAGATCCACGTCCCGGTCGAGACGGTGGGCACCGCGGCCGACTACCTGCTGGAGAACGCCGACGCCGTGGTCGGCCTGCACGAGGGTGTCCCGCTCTACGTCGAGCTGCCCACCAGCGTGGAGCTGGTCGTCGAGTACACCGAGCCCGGCCTGCAGGGTGACCGGTCCACCGGCGGCACCAAGCCGGCCCGGCTGGAGACCGGCGCGGAGATCGCCGTCCCGCTGTTCATCACCACCGGCGAGAAGGTGAAGGTCGACACCCGCGATGGCCGCTATCTCGGCCGTATCTCGCAGTGACGGCGCGGAGCACGGCACGCAAACGGGCGCTGGACGTCCTGTACGAGACCGACCTGCGCGGCACCAGCGCGGTGGACACGGTAGCCGAGCGGATCGCCGTCGCCGACCCGCCGGTGCCGGAGTACGCCGTGACCCTGGTCGAGGGCGTCGCCGGCCACCGGGCCCGCATCGACGAGATCATCGCGTCCTACGCTGAGGGCTGGACGATCGACCGGATGCCCACGGTGGACCGCAACATCCTGCGGATCGGGGTGTACGAGCTGCTCTGGTGCGACGACGTGCCGGACGCGGTGGCCGTGGACGAGGCAATCGAGCTGGCCAAGGCGCTGTCCACCGGCGACTCGCCCCGGTTTGTCAACGGCCTGCTCGGTCGCATCATCCGTAGTCGCCCGGTGGTCAGCTAGCCCTCCCAGCTCCGACGATCATCGACCTGTGGTCGCTTGTTGATCTCCAGCCGCGACCACAGCTCGATGATCGTCGGAGAGGGGCGCGGCGGAGAGGGGCGCGGTCAGGCCGGAGGGCAGCTACCGGAGGGCAGCTAGGAGAGGCTGTCGCTGCCGACGGTCCGGGCGTCGGGGGAGAGCACCCCCCACTCGATCAGCCGGTCGGTCAGCTCGCCGGCCGACTGGTCGTAGATGATCGCCAGCGAGCGCAGGTCCTCGGCCCGGATGGACAGCACCTTCCCGTTGTAGTCGCCGCGCTGGCTCTGGATGGCGGCCGCGTAGCGGGCCAGCGGGCCGACCTGCTCGGCCGGCAGCCGGCCCAGGGTCTCCAGGTCGAGCACGATCCGGGTGGCTGGCTCGCCCCCGGCCGGTGGCCGGCCCTCGGGCAGCAGCTCGCTGACCGGCACGCCGTAGAACTCGGCGAGCTCGGCCAGCTTCTGGACGGTGACCGCGCGGTCGCCCCGTTCGTAGGATCCGACGACGACCGCCTTCCACCGGCCCTGAGATTTCTTCTCCACGCCGTGCAAGGACAGTCCCTGCTGGGTGCGGATCGCCCGTAGGCGCGCGCCTAGGGCCTTGGCGTAGTCGCTCGTCATGTAGCTCGCTCCGTTGCTCCCGTGTCCGGCCCAGGGCCGGTGCTGACCCCATCAGTCACCGGGTTTGTGTAGGTGACTACAGAGAGTAACCGTATACAGAGAGTGAACTCCAGGTCAAGCAAAACCACCCAACTTGGGTAGTGGCGTTGCCCGAAGGCGCATCTTGCTACCGTAGTGCCCGCGAAAGACGTCCTTTAAGCCCGTCCCGTGAGGCGGGGAAGGGAGTCACAATATGACACTGCCGCCGTACGCCGCAGCAAATCGGCATGACCCAGCGGCGCGGACGCTACTCGATGCATCCGGCCTGGCGCGTGTCGTCGACCGGATCGCGCACCAGGTCCTGGAGAAGACCGAAGGTGCCGGCGACACGGTCCTGCTCGGGGTCCCGACCCGCGGCGTCCCGCTGGCCGGCCGGCTCGCTGCCCGGATCGCGGCGTTCGAGGGCCTGGCCATCCCGACCGGCTCGCTCGACATCACCCTGTACCGCGACGACCTGCGGCTGCGCGGGGTCCGGGCGCTGGAGGAGACCGCGGTGCCGCCCGGCGGCGTCGACGGCAAGCTGGTCGTGCTGGTCGACGACGTGCTCTGCTCCGGCCGCACCGTGCGGGCCGCGCTGGACGCGCTGCGGGACCTGGGGCGGCCACGGGCGGTGCAGCTCGCCGTGCTGGTCGATCGGGGCCACCGGGAGCTGCCGATCCGGGCCGACTACGTCGGCAAGAACGTTCCCACCGCCACCTACGAGAAGGTCTGGGTCCGGCTGTCCGAGGTGGACGGCGCCGACGCCGTGCTGATCGGGTCCATCAGACCTGCCGGTCCGGCCAGGTCGGCTAGGCCGGCCAGGCCGGCTAGGCCCGACGGAGAGACCAGGTGAACCGGCACCTGCTCTCCGCCGCGGACCTGTCCCGGGCCGACGCCCTGCTGGTGCTCGACACCGCGGAGCAGATGGACCACGCGCTGGCCGGCCGCGAGGTGAAGAAGCTGCCGACGCTGCGCGGCCGGACCGTGGTCAACCTCTTCCTGGAGGACTCCACCCGTACCCGCACCTCCTTCGAGCTGGCCGCCAAGCGGCTGTCCGCGGACGTCATCAACTTCTCCACCAAGGGCTCCAGCGTCTCCAAGGGCGAGTCGCTGAAGGACACGGCGCTGACCCTGGAGGCGATGGGTGCGGACGCGGTGGTGATCCGGCACGGGCTGTCCGGTGCGCCACACCGGCTGGCGGGCTGGGTGGCCGGCAGCGTGCTGAACGCCGGGGACGGCACCCACGAGCACCCCACCCAGGCGCTGCTGGACGCGTTCACCATGCGCCGGCGGCTCGGCCGTATGGACGGCCTGCGGGTAGCCATCGTCGGTGACGTGCTGCACTCCCGGGTGGCCCGGTCCAACGTGCTGCTGCTGGCCACGCTGGGCGCCGAGGTGACCCTGGTGGCGCCACCTACGCTGCTCCCGGTCGGGGTGGAGGCCTGGTCGGCCAGCGTCTCCTACGAGCTGGACGCCGTGTTGCCCAAGGTGGATGTGTGCATGATGCTGCGGGTGCAGCGGGAGCGGATGAGCTCCTCGTACTTTCCCAGCGCGCGCGAGTACAGCCGGCGGTACGGGCTCGACGCACACCGGATGGCGCTGCTGCCCGAGCACGCCGTGGTGATGCACCCCGGTCCGATGAACCGCGGCATGGAGATCGCCGCCGAGGTCGCCGACCACCTGACCCGGTCCACCGTTGTCGAGCAGGTCAGCAACGGCGTGAGCGTCCGGATGGCCGTCCTCTACCTGCTGCTGGCCGGACGGTCGGAGGAGCTGGCATGACCCGCCAGCCGGTGTGGCTGGTCACCGGGGTTCGCCCGTACGGTGAGGCGCCGGTCGACCTGGTGCTGCGCGGCGGCGTGATCGCCGAGGCCGGGCCGGGCCTGTCCGCGGCCGGCGCGACCGTCCTGGCCGCCGACGGGCTGATCGCCCTGCCCGGCCTGGTCGACCTGCACACCCACCTGCGCGAGCCCGGCCGGGAGGACGCCGAGACCGTCGAGACCGGCACCCGGGCGGCTGCCCTCGGCGGGTACACGGCCGTGTTCGCGATGGCCAACACCGAGCCGGTCGCCGACACCGCGGGCGTGGTGGAGCAGGTCTGGCGGCTCGGGCGGCAGGCCGGGCTGGCCGACGTGCAGCCGGTCGGCGCGGTCACCGTCGGGCTGGCCGGCGCGCGGCTGGCCGAGCTGGGCGCGATGGCCGACTCCGCGGCCCGGGTGCGGGTCTTCTCCGACGACGGGCACTGCGTGGCCGACCCGGCCCTGATGCGGCGGGCGCTGGAGTACGTCAAGGCGTTCGGCGGGGTGGTCGCCCAGCACGCCGAGGAGCCGCGGCTGACCGAAGGCGCCCAGCTCAACGAGGGGGTGATGTCCGCCCAGCTCGGCCTGGTCGGCTGGCCGGCCGCGGCGGAGGAGGCGATCATCGCCCGGGACGCGCTGCTGGCTGGGCACGTCGGCTCCCGGCTGCACGTCTGCCATGTGTCCACCGCCGGCTCGGTGGAGATCCTGCGCTGGGCCAAGGCAAAGGGCGTACGGGTCACCGCCGAGGTCACCCCGCACCACCTGCTGCTCACCGATGACCTGGCCGCCGGCTACGACCCGGTCTTCAAGGTCAACCCGCCGCTGCGCACCGCCGAGGACGTGGCCGCGCTGCGCGCCGGGCTGGCCGACGGCACCATCGACTGCGTCGCGACCGACCACGCCCCGCACGCACTGGAGGACAAGGAGACCGAGTGGGGCGCTGCCCGGCCGGGCATGCTTGGCCTGGAGACGGCGCTGTCGGTGCTGGTCGAGACGATGGTGGAGCCTGGCCTGCTGGGCTGGCGCGGCCTGGCGCAACGGATGAGCACGGTGCCGGCTCGGCTCGGCGGTCTCGACGGGCATGGCCACGAGCTGGTCGAGGGGGCGGCGGCAAACCTGGTGCTGCTCGACCCGGCCGCCCGCCGGGTGGTCGACCCGGCCGGGCTGGCCAGCCGCAGCCGGAACACGCCCTACGCTGGCCGTGAGCTGCCCGCTCGGGTGCTGGCCACGTTCCTGCGTGGCGAGCCGACGGTCCTCGACGGCAAGGCCCAGAGATGACCGGCCCAGAGATGACCGGCCCAGAAGTGACTCGCACGCACGTGACGGAGGCCTGATGGCGCTGCTGGTGCTGGAAGACGGCCGCACCTTCCGCGGCACGGCGTACGGCGTGGTGGGCGAGACGTTCGGCGAGGCGGTCTTCGCCACCGGCATGACCGGGTACCAGGAGACGCTGACCGACCCGTCGTACCACCGGCAGGTGGTGGTGCAGACCGCGCCGCACATCGGCAACACCGGTGTCAACGACGAGGACCCGGAGTCGGCCCGGATCTGGGTGGCCGGCTACGTGGTCCGCGACCCGGCCCGCCGGGCGTCGTCCTGGCGGGCGGTCCGGTCGCTGGCGGAGGAGCTTGCCACCTACGGCGTGGTCGGCATCGCCGGCGTCGACACCCGAGCGCTGACCCGGCACCTGCGCGAGCGCGGCGCGATGCGGGTCGGGCTGGCCAGCGATGCCGAGACGGAGTCCGACGCCGCGGCGCTGCGTGAGCGGGTGCTGGCCAGCCCGCCGATGGAGGGTGCCGACCTGACCGGTGAGGTCACCACCGCGGCGCCGTACGTCGTGCCGGCGGTGGGGCAGCGGCGGCACCGGGTGGCCGCGCTGGACCTCGGCATCAAGGCGATGACACCGCGCCGGATGGCCGAGCGCGGCATCGAGGTGCACGTGCTGCCGGCGTCGTCCACGGTGGACGACCTGCTCGCGGTTGACCCGGACGGCGTGTTCCTGTCCAACGGCCCGGGCGACCCGGCCACCGCGGGCCGCGCGGTCGGGCTGACCCGGGCGGTGCTGGACCGGGGCATCCCGCTGTTCGGCATCTGCTTCGGCAACCAGGTGCTCGGCCGGGCGCTCGGCTTCGGCACCTACAAGCTGAGGTACGGCCACCGCGGCATCAACCAGCCGGTCCAGGACCGCGCCACCGGCCGGGTCGAGGTGACCGCGCACAACCACGGCTTCGCCGTCGACGCGCCGACCGGTGGCGGCGGTGTCGGTGGCGGCGGCGGTGTCGGCGGCGACGGCGGCCCCACCGACACGCCGTACGGCCGGGTTGAGGTCAGCCATGTCTGCCTGAACGACGGCGTGGTCGAGGGCCTGCGCTGCTTGGACCGGCCGGCGTTCTCGGTCCAGTACCATCCCGAGGCGGCGGCCGGCCCACACGACGCCGCCCACCTGTTCGACCGCTTCGCCGACCTCATGGCGGCCAGCCGATGACCACCCAGACACCCACCCGGCTGCACCAGCTCCGCGTCCGAAACTTCCGGGTCCTGCGCGACGTCGAGCTCCGGCTGTCCCCGCTGAGCGTCTTCCTCGGGCCGAACGGCAGCGGGAAGTCCACGCTGCTCGACGTGTTCGCCCTCATCCAGGATGCGGCCAGCAGCAACCTGGAGGACGCATGGTACCGCGCCGGCCGGATGGCGAACCTGCGAAGTCGCCAGTCCTCCGGACCGGTCGAGATCGACCTCACCTACAGCGACGAAGGCACGGCTGGCAGACCGGTCCGCTACCACCTGGCCGTTGACGAGGTCGACGGCGCACCGAGGGTCGCGCGGGAGCTCCTGCAGTGGTTCCACGACGGCACCACTCCCGAGCATGTGCTCGACTTCCGTGACGGCAAAGGCATCGCGCGGGACGACGAGACCATGTTGCCTCGGAAAGAGGCTCTCTCGGCCGGCAGTCTCGCGTTGTCGGTCTTCGGCCAGCAAGACCGCTATGGCAGCGTGCAACGCACCATGCATTCGCTGCGCGACTGGCATGTGTCGCTGTTCAGCGCGGAGCGAGCGCGGGAGACGGCGACGGCGGGACCACAGCGCCGGCTCGCTTCCGACGGCCGCAACCTGTCGAATGTGCTCCAGCACCTGGCCGAGCGGCACCCTGACGACCTCCGCGAGATCGTTGCCGCACTGCGTCGGCAGGTTCCGCGGACCGCGGGGACCGACACAGAGGTGCTGCCCGACGACCGGCTGCTCCTCCACCTCCAGGATGAGCCGTTCGACAGCCCGGTTCTCTCGCGGTTCGTCTCCGAAGGCACCGTGAAGCTGCTGGCCTACCTCATCCTCCTGCACGGCAACCCGCCGCCCGGACTGCTCGGCATCGAGGAGCCCGACAACCAGCTTCACTCCCGGCTGATCTACGGCCTCGCCGAAGAGATGCGCATCGCGGCGGGCCGCAGCCAGCTCGTCGTCACCACGCATTCGCCGTACCTGGTCGACGCGTTGCGCCCGGAAGAGCTGTGGACTCTCTACCGCGCTGACGACGGGTACGCACGTGCGGTACGGGCGGCGGACGTCCCCCGGCTCATGGCGCAGCTCAGGGCCGGGGGCTCTCTCGGCGACCTGTGGATGGCGGGCTACTTCGACGTCGGCGACCCGCTGACGCGGGGTGGGCGACCGCGGGGTCGAGTCGACGGGCTGCGTCGCCTCGTGGGTGAGGAGTCCAATGCCTAGGCGCCAGGACATCGGGCACGTGCTGGTCATCGGGTCGGGGCCGATCGTGATCGGGCAGGCCTGCGAGTTCGACTACTCCGGCACCCAGGCGTGCCGGGTGCTCAAGGCCGAGGGGTTCCGGGTCAGCCTGGTCAACTCCAACCCGGCCACCATCATGACCGACCCGGAGCTCGCCGACGCCACCTACATCGAGCCGCTCACCCCGCAGTACGTCGAGCAGGTCATCGCGGCCGAGCGGCCGGACGCGCTGCTGCCCACCCTGGGCGGCCAGACGGCGCTGAACATCGCGGTGGCGCTGCACGAGCGGGGCGTCCTGGCCCGCTACGGCGTGGAGCTCATCGGCGCCGACATCGAGGCGATCCAGCGCGGCGAGGACCGGCAGCGGTTCAAGGACATCGTCCGCTCGGTCGGCGCGGAGGTGCCCCGCTCGACGGTCTGCCGGTCGCTGGCCGCCGTGCTGGGCTGCGTGACCGAGCTCGGCTACCCGGTGGTGGTGCGGCCGTCGTACACCATGGGCGGCTCCGGCTCCGGCATGGCGCACGACGAGGCGGGGCTGCGCCGCATCGCCACGGCCGGGCTGGCCGCCAGCCCGACGCACGAGGTGCTCATCGAGGAGAGCGTGCTCGGCTGGAAGGAGTACGAGCTGGAGCTGATGCGCGACCGCAAGGACAACGTCGTGGTCGTCTGCTCCATCGAGAACGTCGACCCGATGGGCGTGCATACCGGCGACTCGGTCACCGTCGCGCCGGCCATGACCCTGACCGACCGGGAGTACCAGCGGATGCGCGACGTCGGCATCGCGGTGCTGCGTGCGGTCGGGGTGGACACCGGCGGCTGCAACATCCAGTTCGCCGTCGACCCCGCGACCGGGCGGCTGGTGGTCATCGAGATGAACCCGCGGGTGTCGCGGTCCTCGGCGCTGGCGAGCAAGGCGACTGGCTTCCCGATCGCCAAGATCGCGGCCCGGCTCGCGGTCGGCTACACCCTGGACGAGATCCCGAACGACATCACCGGCGAGACCCCGGCGAGCTTCGAGCCGGCGCTGGACTACGTGGTGGTGAAGATGCCACGGTTCGCGTTCGAGAAGTTCCCCGGCGCCGACCCGGAGCTGACCACGCACATGAAGTCGGTCGGCGAGGCGATGGCGATCGGCCGGAACTTCGCCGAGGCGCTGGGCAAGGCGATGCGCTCGACGGAGACCGCGGCGGCCGGGTTCTGGACCGACGCCAAGCCCGCCGGCGCCCCGGAGGAGGTCGACCTCGCCGCACTGCTGGACCAGCTCCGCACGCCGACCGACGGCCGCCTGTACACCATTGAGCGGGCGCTGCGGGCCGGTGGCACGATCGAGCAGGTGCACGCCGCGACCGGCATCGACCCGTGGTTCCTGGACCAGATCGTGCTGGTCCAGGAGGTCGGCGGCGAGGTGTGCGACGCCCCGGCGCTGACCCCGGAGCTGCTCCGCCGGGCCAAGCGGCACGGCCTGTCCGACCGCCAGATCGCCGCCCTGCGGCCCGAGCTGGCCGGCGAGGACGGCGTCCGGGTGCTGCGGCACCGGCTCGGCGTCCGCCCGGTGTTCAAGACGGTGGACACCTGCGCGGCCGAGTTCGCGGCCAGCACGCCGTACCACTACTCCAGCTACGACGAGGAGACCGAGGTCGCGCCGCGCACCGAGCCCGCGGTGATCATCCTGGGCAGCGGGCCGAACCGGATCGGGCAGGGCATCGAGTTCGACTACTCCTGCGTGCACGCGGCGATGGCGCTGCGGGCCGCCGGCTACCGCACCGTGATGGTCAACTGCAACCCGGAGACCGTCTCCACCGACTACGACACCTCCGACCGGCTGTACTTCGAGCCGCTCACCTTCGAGGACGTGCTGGAGGTGGTCGAGGCGGAGCGGGCCGCCGGGCCGCTGGCCGGGGTGATCGTGCAGCTTGGCGGGCAGACCCCGCTCGGCCTGGCGCAGCGGCTCAAGGACGCAGGTGTGCCGATCCTGGGCACCTCCCCGGAGGCGATCCACCTGGCCGAGGAGCGTGGCGCATTCGGCTGGGTGCTCGCGGCGGCCGGCCTACCGGCGCCCAGGCATGGCATGGCCACCTCGTTCGATGAGGCCCGGCAGATCGCCGAGGCGATCGGCTACCCGGTGCTGGTCCGGCCGTCGTACGTCCTCGGCGGCCGCGGGATGGAGATCGTCTACAACGAGCGGATGCTGGACGCCTACATCGAGCGGGCTACCGCGGTCGGCGCCGGGAACGTCTTCGAGCACCCGGTGCTGGTCGACCGGTTCCTCGAGGACGCCATCGAGATCGACGTCGACGCGCTGTTCGACGGCACGGAGCTGTACCTCGGCGGGATCATGGAGCACATCGAGGAGGCCGGCATCCACTCCGGCGACTCGGCCTGCGCGCTGCCGCCGATCACCCTGGGGGCGGCCGACGTGGCCCGGGTCCGCCGGTCAACCCGGGCCATCGCCGAGGGCGTCGGGGTGCGCGGCCTGCTGAACGTGCAGTACGCGCTCAAGGACGACGTGCTGTGGGTGCTGGAGGCCAACCCGCGGGCGTCCCGCACGGTGCCGTTCGTGTCCAAGGCGACCGCGGTGCCGCTGGCCAAGGCGGCGGCCCGGATCGCGGTCGGCGCCAGCATCGCGGACCTGCGCGCCGAAGGGCTGCTGCCGGCGCAGCGCACCGCCGCCGGAGGCTGGGCGGACGGCGGCGACCTGCCGGCCGACGCGCCGATCGCGGTGAAGGAGGCGGTGCTGCCGTTCCACCGGTTCCGCTACGCCGACGGGCGCGGCGTGGACAGCCTGCTCGGCCCGGAGATGAGGTCGACCGGCGAGGTGATGGGGCTGGACGCCACCTTCGGCACGGCGTTCGCCAAGTCGCAGGCGGCGGCGTACGGCGCGCTGCCGACCAAGGGCCGGGTCTTCGTCTCGGTGGCCAACCGGGACAAGCGGGCCGTGGTGTTCTGCGTGAAGCGGCTGGCCGACCTGGGCTTCGAGATCGTGGCCACCGAAGGCACCGCGCTGGTGCTGCGCCGGCACGGCGTGACCGCCCAGGTGGTCGGGAAGTTCTCCGCGCACGTGCCGGACAACGTGGTGGAGCGGATCCGGGACGGCCAGATCGACCTGGTGTTCAACACGCCGTTCGGCTCGCCGGGCGACCCGGGGCCGCGGATGGATGGCTACGAGATCCGCACCGCCGCAGTCTCGGCCGGCATCCCGTGCGTGACCACGGTGCAGGGGATGGTGGCCTGCGTGCAGGGGATCGAGGCGCTGCTGCGCGGCGAGGTCGGGGTCCGCCCGCTGCAGGACCTGCACGCCGAGCTGGCCGCCCGCCGGGACGCCCCCCGGGCGGACGGGTCCTGATGCTCTACCGGCGGGTGCTGCGGCCGGCACTGTTCCGGCTCGGCGGCGGGGACGCGGAGACGGCGCACGAGTGGACGCTGCGCGGGCTGGCCTGGCTGGACCGGCAGCCGACGGCGCTGGCGGCGCTGCGGCGGCGGTACGGCGGTACGGCGCCGCGCACGGTGTTCGGGGTGCGGTTCGCCAACCCCGTCGGGCTGGCCGCCGGGATGGACAAGGACGGCCGGGCGCTGCGGGCCTGGCCGGCGCTGGGCTTCGGCTTCGTCGAGGTGGGCACCGTAACGGCCTGGCCGCAGCCGGGCAACCCGCGGCCGCGGGTGTTTCGGCTGCCGGCCAGCGAGGCGGTCATCAACCGGATGGGCTTCAACAACGCCGGCGCCGCGGCGCTGGCGGACCGGCTCGCGGGGTACGGGCGGCTGCCGGTGCCGCTCGGGATCAGCCTGGGCAAGTCCAGGGTCACCCCGCTGGACCAAGCGGTGGAGGACTACCTGGGCTCACTGGCCCGGCTCTACCCGTACGGCGACTACTTCGCGGTGAACGTCAGCTCGCCGAACACGCCCGGGCTGCGGGCGTTGCAGGGCGCCGGCCACCTCGCCGAGCTGCTGGGGGCGCTGCGCGCGCACGGGCCGAAGCCGCTGCTGGTGAAGATCGCGCCGGACCTGGCCGAGCCGGACCTGGCCGAGCTGCTCGCAGCCTGCGCGGCGCATGGCGTGGACGGCGTTATCGCGACGAACACGACCACCAGCAGGCCGGGCCGGCTGGGCCTGCTGGCGGGCGGGCCGGCGAGCGAGGCGGGCGGGCTGTCCGGCCGGCCGCTGCGGGCGCTGGCCCTGGACGTGGTGCGGTTCGTCGCCCGGGAGACGGGCGGCTCGCTGCCGATCATCGCGGTGGGCGGCATCCTCGACCCGGACGACGCCGCCCGGATGTTCGACGCGGGCGCCAGCCTGGTCCAGCTCTACACCGGCCTGGTGTATCGCGGGCCGGGGCTGGTCCGGGCCATCAACCAGTCGGCGGCCAGCCGCCGCCCGTCCCGACGATCATCGACTTTTGGGGGTTAGTTGATCTCCAATCACCCCAACAACTCGATGATCGACGGGAGCTTTGGGGCCAGTTTTGGGGCCAGGCTGCTGGGCCGGCTGGCCGAGCGCGGAGCGCTGTGCGTGGGCATCGACCCGCATCCCGGCCTGCTGCGCGACTGGGGGCTGGCCGACGACCTTGCCGGGCTAGCGGCGTTCACCCGTACGGCGGTCGACGCGCTGGCCGACCGGGTCGCCGTGCTCAAGCCCCAGTCGGCCTTCTTCGAACGGCACGGCTCCCGCGGCATCGCCGTGCTGGAGCGGGTCATCGCCGACGCCCGGGCCGCCGGCGCGCTGGTGCTCCTCGACGCCAAGCGCGGCGACATCGGCAGCACCGTCGCGGCCTACGCCGCTGCCTACCTCGACCCGGCCAGCCCGCTGTGCGCCGACGCGGTGACCGCCAGCCCCTACCTCGGCTTCGGCTCGCTGGCGCCCATGGTGGACGCCGCGCTGGCCGGCGGCGGCGGCGTGTTCGTGCTCGCGCTGACCTCCAACCCAGAGGGCGGCGCGGTGCAGCGGGCTGTCGGCGGCGACGGCCGGACGGTCGCCCAGTCCATGGTGGACGGTGCCGCGGCGGTGAACGCGGGCGCCGACCCGATCGGCTCGGTCGGCGTGGTGGTCGGCGCGACGGTGGGGGAGCACGGGCTCGACCTGGCCAGGCTGCACGGCCCAGTGCTGGTACCCGGGCTCGGCGCCCAGGGCGGTACGGCGGCCGACGTGGGCCGGCTGTTCGGCCCGACGGCCCGCGCCGTCGTACCCAGCATGTCGCGGGAGATCCTCCGGCATGGGCCCGACCCCGCCGCGCTGCGCGCCGCGGCCACCCGGGCCACCGACGAGCTCCGCACCGTGCTGGCCGGCTGACGGCGGCGGGGCTAGCCAGCACAGCGGGCCGCTCAGGCCGCCAGGCTGACCAGCGCCGACCAGCCGAACGCCAGGACGGTGAACGCCACCGCCATGCCGGCCGCCGCCAGCCCGGCCGCGCGCCAGCCCACCCTGGCCTGCCCGCCCGGCGCCTGCTCCGGTGGCATGACGTGCAGCACCAAGGCGATTCCGCCGCCGTACACCGGCACCGCGTAGCAGAACAGCAGCAGCGCGGTCAGCCAGTGCTGCTGCCACAGCGCCACCGGCAGCGCGAACCGCTGCGCCGCGACGGAGCCGAGCCCGCCGAGCAGCCAGAAGACGTGCGGCGGGGTTAGCGCGTAGTGCCGCCAGGCAAACCAGACCGCGACCAGCAGGCCGAGCCACGGGCCCAGCTCACGGGCGACGGTGAGCCGCGGGTCGTCCGGCCCGAACAGCCCGAACCCGCTCCCGGCGGCCACCGCCAGGGTGACCAGCGGCACCCCGGCCACCAGGTAGGTGACCGGCGCCGGCAGCCGCGGCCAGCGCAGCGCCCGGCGCAGCGGCTCACGGCGCCGGAGCACGGCGAACCACAGCCCGGCCAGCAGCAGCGGCGAGAGCGCCAGCCGCAGGGGACCGGGCAGCCAGCCGGGCACCCGACCGACCCGCCGGTCGTCCAGCCAGAGCACCACCGTGGCCAGCACGAACGCCGTCCAGAACATCCGGTGCGCGATGAGCTGGCCCCTGGTCACCGGCCGGGTGACCCGCCCAGAGCCGTCGCCGCCGGCGATCGTCGCCAGGATGCCCGGTAACCGCGCCCCCGCCAGCCTTGGCCGCCGCCTGTCGTCCACCCGGCCAGTCTGCCCGATCAGCCTGCCCGATCAGGTCATCCAACTTTTCGCTGTGGACGTTGTGGAGACCCACTGAATCTCACGGTGCGGATGGCCGGTTCCGGGGGGTCTGGGTGGGATCGCCTCGGTGGCTGGGACCGACGGCGGTCGGGTGACGCCGTGGCGAACCGGTGGGCACGTTGCCGTTGCCTGGCGGACTCGCTAGGTTCCCCTGCGTGTGGGGTGTTTCGGGCCCTGCCCCGGCCCGTTCGACCTCCGATCCTTCGACCCTCCGTCCCTTCGACCAAGCTGAGGTGACTCGCGTGGCGTTGCCGCCCCTGACGCCAGAGCAGCGAGCCGCTGCACTTGAGAAGGCCGCCGCGGCGCGAAAGGCGCGTGCCGAGCTCAAGGAGCGGCTCAAGCGGAACGGTACCTCCCTGTCGGACGTGCTCAACGCCGGCGACACCGACGACGTGATCGGCAAGATGCGTGTCTCGGCGGTCCTCGAGGCACTGCCGGGCGTAGGCAAGGTCCGCGCCGCCAAGATCATGGAGCGGCTCGACATCTCCCCGACCCGGCGGGTGCGCGGCCTCGGCGCCAAGCAGCGCAGCGCCCTGGAGCACGAGTTCGGGGCCGGTGACCGAGCTGGCGACTGAGGCCGGGCCCGGTCAGCGTGGACCGGGCCGGCTGACCGTCCTGTCCGGCCCGTCCGGCGTGGGCAAGGGTACGGTGATCGCTGCCGTGCGCCGCCGCCATCCCGAGGTGTGGGTGTCGGTGTCGTGCACCACGCGCACGCCCCGGCCCGGCGAGACCGAGGGTGTGCAGTACCACTTCGCCGGCCTCGACGAGTTCCACAAGATGGTCGAGCACGGTGAGTTCCTGGAGTGGGCGCGCTATGCCGGCAACCTCTACGGCACGCCCCGCCAGCCGCTGCTGGACCGGCTGGCCAGCGGGGTGCCCGCGGTGCTGGAGATCGAGCTGCAGGGCGCCCGCCAGGTCAGGCAGGCGATGCCCGAGGCGCAGTTCGTCTTCCTCGCCCCGCCGTCCTGGACCGAGCTCGAACGCCGCCTGATCGGCCGCGGCACCGAGCCCGTCGACCTACGCTGGGCCCGGTTGGACCAGGCGAAGGTCGAGCTCTCCGCCGAGTCCGAGTTCGACGTGACGATCGTCAACGACGATGTCGGGCGGGCTGCGGACGGCTTGGTAGAGTTGATCCGTTTCCCCACCCCACATCGAGAAGGTTGACCCGCGTGTCCGGTACCACCGCCACACCTGAGGGAATCACCAACCCACCGATCGACGAGCTGCTGGAGAAGACCACCTCCAAGTACGGTCTCGTCATCTACGCCGCCAAGCGGGCCCGCCAGATCAACGCCTACTACAGCCAGCTCGGCGAGGGCCTGCTGGAGTACGTCGGCCCGCTGGTGGAGACCTCGCCGCAGGAGAAGCCGCTGTCCATCGCGCTGCGCGAGATCAACGAGGGCATGCTGACCTGCGAACCGACCGAGGGCTGAGAGGGGACCTTGCCGCGGGTTCTGCTCGGCGTCGCCGGGGGTGTCGCGGCGTACAAGTCCTGCGAGCTGCTCCGCGCGTTCACCGAGGCCGGGCACGACGTCACGGTGGTGCCCACCGAGTCGGCGTTGAGGTTCGTCGGGACGGCGACCTTCGAGGCGCTGTCCGGCCAGCCGGTGGCCACCGACGTGTGGACCGGGGTGCCGCGGGTGCGGCACGTCCGGCTCGGCCAGGCCGCGGAGCTGGTCGTGGTCGCGCCGGCCACCGCCGACCTGCTGGCCCGCGCCGCCGCCGGCCGGGCCGACGACCTGCTCACCGCCTCCCTGCTGGTGGCCCGCTGCCCGGTGCTGATGGCGCCGGCCATGCACACCGAGATGTGGGAGCACCCAGCCACCCAGGCCAACGTCGCGACGCTGCGCGGGCGCGGTGTGGTCGTGCTAGAGCCCGCGGTGGGCCGGCTGACCGGGCCGGACACCGGCCGGGGCCGGCTGCCCGAGCCGGCGGAGATCTTCGCGGTGGCCCGGCGGCTGCTGGCCCGGGGCGGTCCGGCCGGGCCCGACCTGGCCGGCCGGCACGTCCTGGTGACCGCCGGCGGCACCCGCGAGTACCTGGACCCGGTCCGGTTCCTCGGCAACGCCTCCTCGGGCAAGCAGGGCTACGCCTTCGCGGTCACCGCCGCGGCCCGTGGCGCCCGGGTCACCCTGGTTGCGGCCAACACCGCGCTGCCCGACCCGGCTGGGGTGGACGTCGTCCGGGTGGTCACCACCGGGGAGCTGCGCGACGCCGTGCTGGCGGCCTCGCCAGCCGCCGCCGCGGTGGTGATGGCCGCGGCGCCGGCCGACTTCCGGCCCACGGCGTACTCGGCGTACAAGATCAAGAAGACCGACGACGGGGGCGCGCCGGCCATCGAGCTGACCCGCACCCCGGACATCGCCGCCGAGCTGGGCGGGCGCAAGCCGGCCGGGCAGGTGCTGGTGGCGTTCGCCGCCGAGACCCACGACGCGCTGCCCAACGCGCGGGCCAAGCTGGCCCGCAAGAAGGCCGACCTGATCGTGGTGAACGACGTCTCGGCGGGCCGCGTGTTCGGATCCGACGAGAGTTCCGCTACGGTGTTGTCCGCCGATGGCACGGTAGCTGATATTCCGCAATGTCCCAAAGAGGACCTAGCAGACCGGGTCTGGGACGAAGTGGTCAAGATTCTCGGTGACCGGCCGTCGCTACACTCGGCATAATGCCGCCTCACCCTTCAGGAGAGCCGTGTCTCGGCGATTGTTCACCTCCGAGTCCGTGACGGAGGGCCATCCGGACAAGATCGCTGACCAGATCAGCGACTCGATCCTCGACGCCCTGCTGGCGCAGGACCGCAAGAGCAGGGTCGCCGTCGAAACGCTGATCACCACCGGTCAGGTGCACGTGGCCGGCGAGGTGACGACGGAGGCCTACGCCGACATCCCGACCATCGTGCGGGACCGTGTCCTGCAGATCGGCTACGACTCGTCCAAGAAGGGCTTCGACGGCGCGTCCTGTGGCGTCTCGGTGTCGATTGGCTCGCAGTCGCCGGACATCGCCCAGGGGGTGGACGCCGCCTACGAGTCGCGGCTGGCGGGAGCCGCGGCCGACCCGACCGACGAGATCGCCCGGCAGGGCGCGGGCGACCAGGGCATGATGTTCGGCTTCGCCTGCGACGAGACACCGGAGCTGATGCCGCTTCCGATCGCGCTGGCGCACCGGCTGGCCCGGCGGCTCTCGGCGGTGCGCAAGGACGGCACCATCCCGTACCTGCGGCCAGACGGCAAGACCCAGGTCACCATCGAGTACGTGGACGGCCGGCCGGTCCGGCTGGACACCGTGGTCATCTCCAGCCAGCACGCCGAGGACATCTCGCTGGACACCCTGCTCACCCCGGACGTGGCCGAGCACGTGGTGGCCCCGGAGCTGGACCAGCTCGGCATCGACTACGCCGGCCACCGGCTGCTGGTCAACCCCACCGGCAAGTTCGTCGTCGGCGGCCCGATGGGCGACGCCGGGCTGACCGGGCGCAAGATCATCGTGGACACCTACGGCGGGTACGCCCGGCACGGCGGCGGCGCCTTCTCCGGCAAGGACCCGTCCAAGGTGGACCGTTCGGGGGCGTACGCGATGCGCTGGGTGGCGAAGAACGTCGTCGCCGCCGGGCTGGCCACCAAGTGCGAGATGCAGGTGGCCTACGCGATCGGCAAGGCCGAGCCGGTGGGCCTGTTCGTGGAGACCTTCGGCACCGAGGCAGCCCCGGTGGACATCATCTCCGCCGCCGTGACCGAGGTGTTCGACCTGCGCCCGGCCGCCATCATCCGGGATCTGGACCTGCTCCGCCCGGTCTACGCGCAGACCGCGTCGTACGGGCACTTCGGCCGTGAGCTGGCGGACTTCACCTGGGAGCGCACCGACCGCGCCGACCTGCTGAAGAAGCTCGTCCTCGGCTGACCGACCCACCGCACGGCTCCGCCCGACCCCGGTCGGGCGGGATTCCGTCGCTGGTCAGCTTGCCCGGGTTGGCCACGATGTACACCGTGTCGATCAGGCCGTCCACGTCGCCACCGGTGGACGCCGCCAGGAACCGTTCGGTGACCCGCGCGCGGTGGTCGCCCGGTCGGCCGGGTAGCGCGGCGCGCCGCCCCGCACGTGCTCGCGGGCGCGGCTGGCAAGCTGGCGCACCGCGGCCTCAGAGCGGCCGAGCAGCTCGGCGATCTCCCGGTGCGGGAACCCGAACGCCTCGCGTAGCACGAACACCGCCCGCTCGGCGGGGGACAGGGTCTCCAACACCGCCAGCATCGCCATCGAGACGGTCGAGGCGAGCTCCGCCTGGTCGGCCACGTCGGCGGTGGTGAGCAGCGGCTCCGGCAGCCACGGGCCGACGTAGGACTCGCGGCCGGCCTGTACCCGGCGCAGCCGGCGCGCTCAGCCGGCGCGCCCGACCGCCACGAACACGCACAGTGCCAGGATCGCGAGGTTTATCACGCTGTTGCGCGGCTCGCCCAGCCGGGCGTGCACGACGGACGCCAGCGGCGAGCACACCCTGCGCGATCCACAGTGCGGCGTCCATCCGAAGCCCCTTCCGATCGGGTCTGCCTGTACAATAGACGGGCCTGTACACCAGACGGGCCTGGGCGCCGCGGGTGTGACATCGCCGGCCGGGCGGGCCGTGTTGCCGGGCGCGCGGGAGCCGCCGCGCGGGCGGGCCGTCGTACTCCTCTGGTAGACCACGTGCCGTGACCCGGAGCAGCCGACGTCCCCAGCAGCGCGAGCCGGCGCCGGCGCTGCCGGTGGCCCGGGTCTGCGTGGACCTGCCGCTGCCGCACCTGGACCGGCCGTTCGACTACCTGGTCCCGGCCGAGGCGGCGAGCTCGGTGTGCCGGGGCTCGCGGGTGCGGGTGCGGTTCGCCGGGAAGCTGGTGGACGCGATCGTGCTGGACCGGGTGGCGGAGTCCGAACATCCCGGCACGCTGGCCTTCATCGAGCGGGCCATCTCGGCCGAGCCGGTGCTGGCCGAGGAGATCGCCCGGCTGGCCCGGGCGGTCGCAGACCGGTGGGCCGGCCCGCTGTCGGACGTGCTCCGGCTGGCCATCCCGCCCCGGCACGCCCGGGTCGAGGCCGGTCCGGCGGGCGAGCCGGCCCGGCCGGTCGCCCCGCCGCCGGGTGAGGGCTGGGCGCGGTACCGGGCCGGCGGCACCTTCCTGGCCGCGGTCGGGGCCGGCCGGGTGGCCCGCGCGGTCTGGCAGGCGCTGCCCGGCGAGGACTGGCCGGCCCGGCTGGCCGAGGCGGCCCAGGCCGCCCTGGCCGCGGGCCGCGGTGCGGTCGTGGTGGTGCCCGACCGCCGTGACCTGGACCGGGTGGACGCCGCGCTCGGTGCCGCGCTGGGCCCCGGGCGGCACGTCGCGCTGTCCGCCGACCTCGGTCCGGCCGAGCGGTACCGGCGCTGGCTGGCGGTCCGTCGGGGCGAGGTCCGGGTGGCGGCCGGTACCCGGGCGGCGGCGTTCGCCCCGGTGGCCGACCTCGGCCTGGTAGCCATCTGGGACGACGGCGACGACCTGCACGCCGAGCCGCGGGCGCCGTACCCGCACACCCGCGACCTGCTCGTGCTGCGCGCCCACCTGGCCGGTGCCGCGCTGCTGGCCGGCGGCTTCGCCCGGACCGCTGAGGCCGAGCTGCTGGTCCAGTCCGGCTGGGCCAGGCAGGTCGTGGCCGAGCGGGCGGAGGTGCGGCGGGCGGCCCCGCGGGTGGTCCCGGTGGGCGACGACACCCAGCAGCGGCGGGACCCGGCGGCGACGGCGGCCCGGCTGCCGTCGCTGGCGTTTCAGGCCGGCCGGGAGGCGCTGGCCGCCGGCCGGCCGGTGCTGGTGCAGGTCCCGCGGCGCGGCTACCTGCCGGTGCTGGCGTGCAACCGCTGCCGGGCGGTGGCGCGCTGCGGACACTGCGCCGGGCCGCTCGGCGTCGCCTCCGGCCATGCCATGCCGGCCTGCCGGTGGTGTGGCCGACCGGCTGGTGACTGGCACTGCCCGGTGTGCGGTGACCGGCGCTTCCGGGCCGTCGTGGTCGGGTCGAGCCGGACGGCGGAGGAGCTCGGCCGGGCCTTTCCCGGCGTGCCGCTGCGGGTGTCGGGGGGCGACCGGGTGCTCGCGGCGGTGCCGGCCGAGGCCGCGCTGGTGGTCGCCACACCGGGGGCCGAGCCGGTCGCCGCCGGTGGGTACGGCGCCGCGCTGCTGCTGGACGGCTGGGCGCTGCTCACCCGTCCGGACCTGCGGGCCGCCGAGGAGACGCTGCGCCGGTGGTGTGCCGCGGCCGCACTGGTCCGCCCGGCGGCCGACGGCGGCACGGTGGTGGTCGGCGCGGACTCTGGGCTGGCCGTGGTGCAGGCGTTGGTGCGGTGGGATCCGGCCTGGCACGCCGGCCGCGAGCTGGCCGAGCGCACCGGGCTGGGCTTCCCGCCAGCGTGCCGGATGGCCTCGCTGACCGGGCCGGCGGACGCGGTCGCCGAGCTGGCCGCCCTGGCCCGGCTGCCGGCGTCGGCCGAGCTGCTCGGCCCGGTGCCAGCCGGGCATCCCGGCGTGGAGGCCGATGCCGAGCGGCTGCTGGTCCGGGTGCCAAGGAGCGAGGGTGCTGCCCTGGCCGGCGTACTGTTCGAGGCGACCGCCGTGCGCAGCGCGCGCAAGGCGCCCGGCCCGGTGCGGGTGCAGCTCGACCCCGCCGAGCTCTTCTGAGCCGGCCTTTCTCAGCCGGGAAGCCGGGGCCGTAAACCAGGCGGTACGCCCCACCGTCATGACAACAGTGGTCACCACAACGCCGAGTGGTCACCTCAATGAATGTCCAGCGACAGTGGACCGACGGCAGCGCGCCGGGTCCCGACAACCACGATCTAGGTGATCTCCATGACGACACGAGCCGTCCTGCCCCTGCTGCTCACCGCCACCGTCGTCGCGCTGGCGGGCTGCGCGCGGGAGGCCACCCCAGCCAGCCAGCCCGGTCCGGGAGGTACAACGACCGGGCCGGCGACCAGCACGACCGCGGGCCCGACCCCGACCGGCACGCCCACGGCAGCGCCCACGACGCCGGCCGCCGGAACCCGCTGCCACACCGGTGACCTGGCCATTCGGCTGGTGGCCGGCTCGCCCGGCGCCGGCCAGCGGTACGCCTCGATCGTGCTGACCAACACCACCGCGCGCACCTGCACGATCTACGGCTACGGCGGCCTGGTGCTGCTCGACCCGGCCAGGCATGAGCTGCCGACCAGGGTGCTCCGCGACCCGACCGCCCCGCCCCGGACCGTCGTCCTGCGGTCGGGCCAGCAGGCCGCGTCGCAGTTGCACTGGACCGTGGTGCCCGATGCCCACGAGCCGACCACCGGCCCGTGCGAGCCGACCCCAGCGTACCTGCGGGTGATCCCGCCGGACGAGCGGACCAGCCTGACCACGCCCTGGCCGTACGGCCCGGTCTGCCAGCACGGCAAGATCACCCAGGGGGCCTACCGCCCCGGCTCGGGCGAGTAACGGAGGCCTGGAGATCCCCGCGAGGGTGTCTGGTCGACGGCGTTCATTCACCTCCCGGACAGGTGAACCGAGCAGGGTGGCCCGCAACGTGGCCACCACCGGGGAGTGCAAGATGCCGCTGTCTCGTCGTGACTTTCTGAACCGCTCCGCCGTCGGCGCTGGCGTGCTGCTGGTCGGCAGCACCGCGATGCTCGGCACCGCGCCCAACTCGGCCGGTGCCGGGCTCGCAGCCGGCGCGGGGGATGGCGGCCCGCTTGGCTACGGACCGCTGGTGGACGACCCAGCCGGCCGGCTCGCACTGCCGAGCGGGTTCAGCTACTCGATCGTCACCCAGGCGGGCGTGACGACGTTGGAGTCCGGCGAGCCCACCCCGTCCAACCACGACGGGGCCGGAGCGTTCCGGTCTCCGCACGGCGGCACCGTGCTGGTCTACAACCACGAGCTCCGGGAGCCGCTGGGCGCCGTGCCGTTCCCGGTCCCGCACCTGGACGGCCTGGTCTACGACCCGGGCGCGGCGGGCGGCTGCACCGTCGTGGAGACCGACCACCACGGGCACCGGATCCGCGAGCACGTCGGCGTGGCCGGCACCTCGACCAACTGCGCCGGCGGGGTCACGCCGTGGGGCACCTGGCTGACCTGCGAGGAGACCGAGGCGCTGGCCGGGCAGGGCGGCATGACCAAGGACCACGGGTACGTCTTCGAGGTCCACCCGCACGACCGGCGGGCCAACCGCGACCCCAAGCCGATCAAGGCACTGGGCCGCTACGCGCACGAGGCCCTCGCCATCGACCCGGTGCGCGGGCACTTCTACCTCACCGAGGACGCCGCCGGGCCGAACGGCCTGCTCTACCGGTGGACGCCGCCGCGTGGGCTGCGGGCCGGTGCCGGCGGGCTACGGCACCTGGCCGACGACGCCGGCGTCCTGGCCGCGATGAAGGCGCACGACGGCAGCGGCGCGCACGTGGACGACCTGGCCCGCGCCACCGAGGTCGGCACGACCTACGGCGTCGAGTGGGTGCCGGTCCCGGAGCGGGACGCCCGGACCGCGTCCACCCGCAAGCAGTTCGCCGACTCCGGCATCACCCGCGGCCGCAAGCTGGAGGGCATCTGGTGGGGTGACCACGGCGCGTACGTGGTGACCAGCTTCGCCCGCTCCGAGAGCCCGGTCCCGCACGACGGCCAGGTGTGGTTCTACGACCCGCGCCGGGCCACGCTGACGCTGCGGCTGCGGTTCGGCGTGAACCCCACGCCCGCCGTCGACGGCCCCTTCGACGGTCCCGACAACATCACCGTGTCGCCGTACGGCGGGGTTCTGCTGGCCGAGGACGGCGTGGGCGTGCAGCACCTGGTCGGGGTCACCGACGGCGGCGAGCCCTACCCGCTGGCGCGCAACGACGTCGACGACAACGAGTTCGCCGGGCCGGTGTTCTCGCCGAGCAAGCGGATCCTGTTCGTCAGCCTGCAGACCCCGGGCACCCTGTTCGCGATCACCGGACCCTGGCGGCACCACCCGTAGAGCCGGATGCCGACCGGCCGGCATCCGGCCCGACCGGCGGTTACCATCCCTGCGGCGTCCTTAGACTGGCATGGCCTACCGTTGCCGCCGAAGGAGTCGACCACGTGGCCGTCCAGACCATCCGCACGTTCGGCGATCCGGTGCTGCGCATCCCCGCCGAGCCGGTCCGCGACTTCGACAAGGAGCTGCGGGTCCTGGTCGACGACCTGTTCGAGACCATGATCGAGGCACCCGGTGCCGGGCTGGCCGCGCCCCAGATCGGCGTCAGCCTGCGGGTGTTCACCTACGCCCTGGACGACGAGGAGTACGGTCACCTGATCAACCCGGTCCTGTCCTTCCCTGATGCCGAGGAGCAGTACGGGCCGGAGGGCTGCCTGTCGCTGCCGGGGCTGAGCTTCGACTGCGTCCGCCGGATGAACGTCATCGCCACCGGCTTCACCATGTACGGGGAGCCGATCACGGTCACCGGCAGCGACCTGCTGGCCCGCTGCATCCAGCACGAGACCGACCACCTGGACGGCGTGCTGTTCATCGACCGGCTGGACGCGGAGACGAAGAAGGCGGCGATGCGGGCCATCCGCGAGGCGGAGTGGGCCGGGGAGCCACCGCCGGTGGTCAAGCCGAGCCCGCACCGGCTGTTCGGGCGGCCGCTCTGAGACTCGTCTTCGCCGGTACGCCGCGGGTCGCTCTCGCCTCGCTCACGGCACTGCTTGGCTCCCGGCACGAGGTGGTCGCGGTGGTGACCCGCCCGGACGCGCCTGCTGGCCGGGGGCGGCGGGTGGCCGCGTCCCCGGTCGCCGCACTGGCCCGGGCCAACGGCATCGAGGTGCTCAGCCCGGTCCGGCCGCGCGAGCCGGAGTTCCTCGCGAGGCTGGCCGAGCTGGCGCCGGACTGCTGCCCGGTGGTCGCATACGGCGCGCTGCTGCCCAAGGCCGCGCTGGGCATCCCACCGCACGGCTGGGTCAACCTGCACTTCAGCCTGCTCCCGGCGTGGCGTGGCGCGGCCCCGGTGCCGGCTGCCATCTGGCACGGCGACGAGATCACCGGGGCGACCACGTTCGAGATCGAGGAGAGCCTCGACTCCGGCCCGGTGTACGGCGTCGTGACCGAGCCGATCCGGCCCACCGACACCGCGGGCGACCTGCTTGACCGGCTGTCGGCTGCCGGGGCCGGCCTGCTCGCGGCCACCATGAACGGCATCGCCGACGGCATCCTCACGCCACGCCCGCAGCCGGCCGCGGGCGTGTCGCTGGCCCCCAAGATCACCGTCGAGGACGCCCGGGTGGACTTCGCCCTGCCGGCGTTCGCGGTGGACCGCCGGATCCGGGCCTGCACGCCGAGCCCGGGAGCCTGGACGACGTTCCGCGGTGACCGGCTCAAGCTCGGCCCGGTGCGGCCGGTCGCGGACCCGGGCTTGGACGTGGACCTGCCGCCCGGCACGATCCTGGTCGAACGGCGCCGGGTGCTGGCCGGCACCGCGGCCGGCGCGGTCGAGCTGGGCCAGGTGCAGCCACCGGGTCGCCGGCCGGCGCCGGCCCCCGACTGGGCCCGCGGGGCACGGCCGGAGCCGGGGGAGCGCCTTGGCTGAGGGCCGGATGCCCGCGGGCCGGGTGGTCGTGGACCCGGCCCGGGGCGCCGCCGTCGACGTGCTGCGCGCGGTGACCGACCGGGGCGCGTACGCCAACCTGCTGCTGCCCAGCCTGCTCGCCGAGCGCCGGATCGCCGGCCGGGACGCCGACTTCGCCACCGAGCTGACCTACGGCACGCTCCGGGTCCGGGGCACTCTGGACGCGGTCATCGAGGCCTGCGCCGGCCGCCCGCTAGCCGCCGTCGACCCACCGGTGCTGGACCTGCTCCGGCTCGGCGCCTACCAGATCCTGTACCTGCGCACCCCCGACTACGCCGCGGTGTCCGCCACGGTGGACGACGCCAAGAGCCGGGTCGGCGCCCGGGTCGGCGGGTTCGTCAACGCCGTGCTGCGCCGGGTCGCCGGCCAGGACCTGGCGGGCTGGGTCGCCGAGATCGGCCCGCCGTACGACGCTGACCCGGTTGGGCAGCTCGCGCTGCGGCACGCCCACCCGGAGTGGGTGGTGGCGGCGTTCCGCGAGGCGCTCGGTGGCGACCTGGCCGAGACCGCCGCCGCGCTGGCGGCCGACAACGAGCGGCCGCTGGTGCACCTGGCCGCCCGGCCCGGCCGGATCACCCGGGACGAGCTGGTCACCGAGGCGGGCGGGGAGCCGGGGCCGTGGTCGCCGTACGCGGTCCGGCTGCCGCAGGGCGATCCCGGCAAGCTGCCGGCGATCCGCCGCGGGCTCGCCCACGTGCAGGACGAGGGCAGCCAGGTGGTCGCGCTGGCGCTGGCCGCTGTACCGCTGGACCGGCCGAGCGGGCCAGGCGGGCCGGACCGGCCGGGCGAGACCTGGCTGGACCTGTGCGCCGGTCCGGGGGGCAAGGCCGCGCTGCTCGGCGCGCTGGCCGCCCCGCGGGGCGCCCGGCTGCTGGCGGTGGAACGCAACCCGCGGCGGACCGGGCTGGTGGCCGGGGCGGTCCGCGGCCTGCCGGTCCTCGCGGTGACCGCGGACGGGCTGGCCGCCCCGGTCCGGCCGGGGTCGGTCGACCGGGTGCTGGTGGACGCGCCGTGTACCGGGCTGGGCGCGCTGCGGCGCCGGCCGGAGGCGCGCTGGCGGCGGCAGCCGGCCGACATCCCGGCGCTGACCCGGCTGCAGCGCGGGCTGCTCACCGCCGCGCTGGCCGCGGTCCGGCCGGGCGGCGTGGTGGCCTACGTGACCTGCTCGCCGCACGTGGCCGAGACTCGTGCGGTGGTGGCCGAGGTGCTGCACCGCTCCGGCGGCGAGCAGCTCGACGCCCGCCCGTACCTGCCGCCGGATCTGCCCGACCTCGGCCCCGGCCCGGCCGTCCAGCTGTGGCCGCACCGGCACGGCACCGACGCGATGTTCCTCGCCCTGCTCCGCCGGTAGGCCGGGGACGCCGCCACGGTGGCCACGTCCCCGACCCGAGGGGGTCAGCGCCGGAACAGACCGCTGAAGTCTGCCACCGCGGCGTCCCGCGTGCCCAGCGGCGCCAGCCCGAACCGGTGCTCGATGGTCGCCAGGACCGACGTGGTGTCGTGAGCGATGTCATCGACGGTGAACGGCCGCGCCAACCGCGGCGAGATCACCAGGCCCGGCACCCGGGTGCCGGGGCCCCACCGGTCGCTGATCCCCGGCACGTGCGACGGCGGCGGGACGTGGTCCCATGACCCGCCGAACTCGTCGTAGGTCACCACGATCATCGTGTCGGCGGCGTCCGGGCCTTCCTCGATGGCCTTGATCAGGTCCACCAGGTGGTCGCTGCCCAGGTGCTCGCTGGCGTAGCCGGGGTGCTCGTTCTCCAGCCCGATCGGCTTGACGATGCTCACCGGCCTGAGCTCGCCAGCCCGCGCGGCTGTGATGAGCTCGGCCTCGTCGCGCAGGTGGGCGGCGCGGGCCGCGGTGCCCGGTGCGTAGTTGGCGTAGTAGTTGAACGCCTGGTGGTGGTACTGGAACGTCGCGTTGGGGCAGTTCGGCCACACCGCGCCGGTCGCCGTCCGCGGGTCGCTGCAGGCGCCCGGCGTGCTGCCGTTCGTCCAGCCGGGCCCGCCCACGTCGCCGTCGGCGTTGGACCAGCCGCCGGAGTACCATGCCCAGTCCACGCCGGCGGCGGACAGCCGGTCACCGATGGTGGGGGTGGTCAGCGGCGGGAGCCTGCGGGCTGCCGAGGTACCGGGCGCGTACGGCTGGTAGGGCGGCTGGATGGTGTTGACCGCGTAGTCGCCGCAGGTCGTGCGCGGCGGCGGGGTTGGCCCGTTGGCCGGTACGGCGCAGGACCCGTCTGGGTTGGCCGCCTGGGTCAGCGCCGCGTCCTTGGTGCCGGGCGTGGCCGGGTGCAGCGGGGTGCCGGCCGGGAGGCCGTCCGGTCCGACCACCGAGTGCAGGTCGTTCGGCCCGCCGTCGTGGACGGCGTTGGCGAAGACCGGCGGCTGCGCGGAGATCAGCCACTGGTGGTTCAGGAACGACCCACCGAACGTCCCCTGGAAGAGGTAGTCCGACACGGCGTAGTGGGGTGCGCCGGGTGAGTGCAGGTACCGGTAGATCGGCAGCGCGCGGGTGTCGTAGTACCCCATGGCCAGGCCGGCGGCGTCGCTGCCGGCGACGTAGCGGTCCATCCGGCCGCCGTGGATCTGGTACTGCTCGTTGTAGTAGCGGTGCACCATGTCACGGGTGCAGCCGCCCGGCTGGCCCTGGCCCTTGGCCATGCCGTTGGGGGCGAACACGCCGGGCGCCGGGCAGGTGGTGTCGGTGGGCGCGATGTGGTCGTCGATCCGGAACGGCACGTTTCGGAACGCCGACGACACCGGCTGGCCGGCGTTGGTGCCGGTGCACGTCACGGCCAGCGGCGGCGCGGTCAGGTTGACGTCGTTCTGCGGCAGGCAGGAGAGCGTGCTGCCGTCCGGCGCACGCTGCGTGTGCCGGGGGGTGTTGTCCGGGCCCGGCTCGTTGGCCAGCCCGTCGGTGGACTCCCACAGCCCGAACAGGTTGTCGTAGCTGTGGTTCTCCTCGTAGATCATCACGATGTGGTTGATGCCGGCGAGGCCAGCCGCGTGCCCGCCGGCTGTCTCGCGCGGGCTGGCTGCCGCACGGTGGTCACCTCCGGCGACCACCGTGGCGATCCCGAGCGCGGCGGCGGCAGCACCGGCCACCCGACGACGCAGCTGCACGTCCACAGATCCTCCCGATCCTTCTGGTGCCGCGGCATGTCTCCGCGTTGTCGCAGCCTGGCCCCGACGGGGTGCCCTTGGGGAGCCCCCAAAGAACCGAATCGGAGAATTTCCGGTTACAGGCTGGTGAGTTCTCGAGGGCGGATAGTCCGATCGGACTACTAGACTGCGCGGGTGCAGGCACGCATCGCGCCCGCATCCTGGCCGCCGACTTCGCCTGTCTCGGCGCGCGGGCCGAGGCGGTGGCGAACGCCGACTGGCTGCATATCGACGTGATAGATCAACGATCCGGACCGGTGGGCGCCGCCATACGCCGAGCAGGGCGCCTGCAATGTCAGCTTCCACGTCGAGGCGGCGGCCGACCCGGTGCGGACGGCCAGGGCGATCCGCTCGGGCGATGCGCTGGCCGGCCTGGCGATCAAGCCGAAGACGCCGCTCGACCCCTATCTGGAACGGGTGTCGACATGTTCGTCGTCACTTCCATGATCGGGAGTTAGACCGAACGTCTTACAGTCCCGCCGAGTCGGAAAGGTCGAGTAGTTCGCGGCGCACTCGCCCGCTGGGCGTAGTCTCGCGTTCGTTCCACCCGACGACACCGAGCGTATCGCCGGCCTGATACAACCCAATTCCCGCCACCGTATACGGCACGGTATTCTCCGGCAGCATGTCGAGCGGACACCATCCAATCTTCGCGCATTTGTGCGGCTCGGCGTTGACCGGCTCGCCCTGGCCGGCCGGGTTGCTGACGACGTGGAAGAAGAACCCGATACGGGCCTCCTCCGCTGGGTTGCGGTAGTGGACGGTGGACGTGAGCCGGACATCGGCGTAGCCGGTGCCCTCCCGCAGGGCCAGCAGCACTTGGTCGCCCCGGGTGAGGATGAGCAGGACATCGACAACGCTGGCGTAGGGCTCCAGCATGGCCGCGCAGCCTAGCCGCTGGCTGCCTCCAGTCGCGGACTAACCCGCCGGGCTACCCAGGCAACCCGGCGCCCAGGCGCGGCAGCACTGCGCCATAGCGTCAAGGACGGGTCCGGTTTGGGGGTCGGCTGAGGGGTCGAGGACGAGCCGGGCACGCCAGCCGAGCATCACCCGGCCCGTCGAGCTGGGCGTGTTCGAGGACGGCGAACCAGCCCGGGTGCTGCTGCTGCGCCGGCACACCCTGATCGGTGGGGCGACCGAGGCCGGCAAGTCCGGCGTCCTCAACGTCATCCTGGCTGCCCTGACCCGGCTGCCCGGATGTGGTGGTGTGGGGCATCGACCTCAAAGCAGGGATGGAGCTACGCCCCTGGGCCGGCTGCCTGCAACGGCTGGCCACCACCCCCGACCAAGCCCAGAGCCTCCTCGCCCAAGCCGTGACCGAGCTCGACCGCCGTGCCGCACTGCTGGCCGAGACCGGCCACCGGCAGTGGACCCCGACCCCGGACACGCCCGCGCTGGTCATCCTCATCGACGAGTACGCCGAGCTCGGCGAGCCCGCCCGCCAGCACGCCGACTCCCTCGCCCGACGCGGCCGAGCCGTCGCCGTGACCCTGCTGGCCGCGACCCAACGCCCGACACAGGCCGCGATGGGCCACGGCGCCACCCGCTCCCAGATGGACGCCCGGATCTGCCTACGCGTCCGAGAACGCAGAGACACCGACCTGATCCTCGGCCAAGGCGCGCACACCGCAGGCTGGCACGCCGTCCACGCCGCCGTCGAGGCACTGCCACCCCTCACCGACGAACACAACCTGACCCGACACCACCACCCGGGTGCCCGCATCCCAACAGGAGCGCGGGCACCCGCACATCACCTCTACACCACCTATCACTGCACCTAATTCGACACTTAACGCAGGCAACATGAGGTGACCACAGCGCCGACAGGTCACCACACGGGCGCTGCGGGCAACGACAGGTCACCACAACGCCGACAGGTCACCACACGGGCGCTGCGGGCAACGACAGGTCACCACAACGCCGACAGGTCACCACACGGGCGCTGCGGGCAACGACAGGTGACCACAACGCCGAGAGGTGACCACAGGGGAGGGCGGAGTTGTCGGTGCCCGGGCGGATGATGCGTCTCGTGCTGCTACACGACGTCGCCGCGACCTCGGAGTCGGTCGCCGCATCGAGCTCCAGGCTGGCCAAGATCGATGCGCTGGCGGCCTGCCTGCGCCGGCTGGCACCGGGCGAGATCGCTCCCGCGGTGGCTTACCTGGCTGGCGAGCTCCGGCAGCGGCAGATCGGCGTCGGCTGGGCGGCGTTGCGTGACCTGCCTGGGCCGGCGGCCGAGCCGGGCCTGACGGTCGCCGAGGTGGATGCGGCCTGCGGGGTCATCGGCGCGCTGGCCGGCCCCGGCTCGCAGGCCGAACGGCGGCGCGGGCTGGCCGAGCTGTTCGGCCGGGCCACCGAGAGGGAGCAGCGGTTCCTGCGCGCCCTGCTAACCGGCGAGCTGCGGCAGGGCGCGCTGGAGGGGGTGATGGCGGACGCGGTAGCTCGGGCGGCCGACCTGCCGGCTGCCGCGGTCCGCCGGGCGGTGCTGCTACGCGGCGACCTGCACGCGGTGGCCGAAGCGGCGCTGACCGGAGGCGCGGCCGGGCTGGCGGCGTTCCGGCCGCGGATCGGGCAGCCGCTGCGGCCGATGCTGGCCCAGCCGGCCGACGACGTCGACGCCGCGCTGGCCCGGGCTGGCGGTGGTGCGGCCGGCGTGGAGCAGAAGCTGGACGGCGTGCGGATCCAGGTGCACCGGTCGGGGGCGGACGCGGCGGTGTTCACCCGCAGCCTGGACGACATCACCGACCGGGTGCCGGAGGTGGTCGAGGCCACGCTGGCGCTGCCGGCCGGCGCGCTGATCCTGGACGGCGAGGCAATCGCGCTGCGGGCCGACGGCCGGCCACTGCCGTTCCAGGTGACCGCCGGCCGGGTCGGCAGCCGCGGTGAGACCGACCGGCTGCGCGCGGCGGTGCCGCTGTCTCCGGTGTTCTTCGACATCCTGCACGCCGACGGTGCCGACCTGCTGGACGAGCCGGGCGAGCTCCGGGTGGCCGCGCTGGCCGGGATCGTGCCGGAGCCGCTGCGGATCGGCCGGATCGTGGCCAACGGCGTCGAGCCGGCCCGTGCGTTCCTTGCCGAGGCACTGCGGCACGGGCACGAGGGGGTGGTGGTCAAGTCGCTGGCCACGCCGTACGAGGCAGGTCGGCGAGGCGGCGGCTGGCTCAAGGTCAAGCCGAGGCACACGCTCGATCTCGTGGTGCTGGCCGCCGAGTGGGGGCACGGCCGGCGCCGCGGCTGGCTGTCCAACCTGCATCTGGGCGCGCGGGACACGGCCGGGCCAGGGTTCGTGATGCTGGGCAAGACGTTCAAGGGGCTGACCGACCAGATGCTGGCGTGGCAGACCGAGCGGCTGCGTGAGCTGGCCGTGACACCGCTCGACCAATGGGTCGTCCAGGTCCGGCCGGAGCTGGTGGTGGAGATCGCCTTCGACGGCGTGCAGCGCTCGCCGAGGTACCCGGGCGGGCTGGCCCTGCGGTTCGCCCGGGTGAAGGGCTACCGCACTGACAAGTCAGCCGCCGACGCAGACACGATTGACATGGTGCGGGCCATCCATGCCGCCGGGCGTGCATGACCGGCACGCAGCTCAGCCGTAGCGGGCGGTCATCACGCTGTCGCCGGAGTACGCCGGGTTGCCGTCGTCTTTCTCGTAGCTGATCTCGACCGTGGTGTAGCCGGAGACCAGCGAGTCGCTCAGCACATACTGGTTGGACGTGCTCGGCGTCAGCACTCCGACCGGCAGCAGCTTGGGCGTGCCGGCCCCGCCATTGATCAGCCACACCTCGTAAAAGCGGCCGCGCGGTGCCGCATTCAGGTTGTGTGCGTCGATGGTCATCGTCGAGCCGCGCATGGTCACGGTGCCGGTCGCGGTCCACGTGCCGACCGGCCGCATCGCGACCTCGCGGGCCGACCCGTCCGGGCCCGGCCGGTGGATCAGCGTGGCCGCTCCGATCCCGCCGACCAACAACACCGCGGCGGCCGCGGCCGACCACCAGCCACGCCGGCTCGGCTGCCGTGCGCCGGCCAGGCGCCGGTCGCGTGTCGGCGCCCGCGCGGTGGCCGCCCCTGTGGCCGGCGCGTTGCCCGGGGCGCTCTCGGAGGCGCCCTCGGCCCATCCGTCGAGCTCGCTCCGCTGGACAGGCACGCCCCATTGGTTGGCGTCCTCGGACCGGGTGAGCAGGCTGCCGGCCTCCGTACCGACCCCGCCGCCGGTGATCTCAGCGAGGAGTCGTGAAGGGTCCGGCAAGACCACCTCAGACTGGGTGATGACCTCCGGCGCGAACCGGGCAGCCGAGCGCACCGACGCGGACGCGACCGCGACCACGACCAGATCCTGCCGGCAGTCGTCGCAGCTCCGCAGGTGCGCGGCGAGCTGCGCCGTGGCCGACCGGTCCAGCTCGCCAGCGAGCAGTCCCGGCAGGTCGTCGAAGACATGGTCGGTCAGGGCACGCCCCCTTTCTCCTCGAGCAGGCCAGCGAGCCGTTGCATGCCGCGCGACATCCTGGTCTTCACCGTACCAATCGGGATGCCGAGCTTCCGGGCGATCTCGGCTTGAGTGTGCCGTTCGAAGTACGCGAGGACCAGCACCTCCCGCTGCGGCGGCGGCAGCATGGCCAGCGCCCGGCGTACGTCGATCGCCCAGGCATAGCGTTCGGCGATCTCCCGACCGTCATCGCCGGTCAGCTCCCGCATCTCGTCCAGGGCTACGACGCCCTGCGGTCGCGCGCGCAGGTGGTCGATGGCCCGCTTGCGAGCGATGCCGAGGACCCACCCGTGCAGGCTCCTGCCGGGGTCGAAACGGTCCTGATGCCGCCAGACCTCGATGAAGACCCGCTGCAGCACGTCCTCGGCCTCGCTCGGTGAGACGTAGCGGCGCAGGTAGGACAGCACCAGCGGCCCGAGCTGCCGGTAGCAGTCCTCCAGGGCGGACAGCTCGCCGTGGGCGAGTCGCACGCCGATCGCATGCAGCACCGATGAGTCCACGACTCCCTATCGTGGCCGTTGCGCGGCCTGTGGGCCACCCGTGGCCGGGCGGTCGGCGGCTGGGCCGCCTGCGATCAGGATGTGGACAGCTCCCGGTCCGCGGCCAGCCCGATGCCGAGCAGGACCAGCGCGCTGCCAAAGTGCAGGACGTTGTCGAACCCGTTCAGCGCCAGGATGTTCGCCGAGTTGTCCAGGATAAACAGACCGATGACGCCAACGAACAGGTAGATGGCGCCCACCAGGGTGTTGACGGCGCGGGAGAGCCCCAGGCCGGCGTACGCGGCCCCGGCGAGCAGCACGCCGACCAAGATGTGCACCAGGTTGTGGAGCGGGTTGATCTCAAACAGCCCGAGCAGCTTGTTGCCGTGGTGGGCGGCAAAGTCGGTGCCACCGGTGACGGTGAACCCGACTAGGCCCACGAGCAGGTAGACCACGCCAAGAACCATGCCGACGAGGGTGTTGACGGACCGCGTTGCGGCGCCGCCCTTTGCGGTGCGGGTAGTCATCTGGGCCTCCGCGGAGTTGGTTTCGCTACACCGACGTATTCGGTGTCGGGCTGGTGCCTGGTTCCCAGTTCGCCGACTTTTCCGCCGGATCGAAACCCTGGCAGCACCACGCCGTTCCCGAGCGCGGCCGCCGAGCGTGGCCCCCTCCGAGCATGGCCCCCCGAGCGCGGCATGGTGCTACCAGCTCCGCTCGGCATCACTCGGTACGGCGGAACTCCAGGATGGCGACGCCGAGCATCGCCAGGCCGAGCATCGCGACGATCAGCACCTCCAGCGACGCCGGCACCGCCCAGCCGTTCCAGGTGACGCCCCGGCCGAGCGCCTCGTGCACCGCCGGGCTGACCGCGAGGTGGCCGAACACCGCGTGCCGCATGGGGTCGACGGCGTACGTCATCGGGTTGACCCGGGTCAGCACCGCCAGCCAGGTCGGCAGGTTGGCCAGCGGGAACAGCGCGCCGGACAGGAACATCATCGGCATCATGGCGATCTGCATCACGCCCATGAACGCCTGGATGCTCTTGATCCGGGCTGCCAGCACCACCCCGAACGCGGTCAGCATGAACGCCGCCAGGAACATCTCCCCGGCGAGGGTGAGCAGCAGCATGGGTGAGTAGGGCACCCCGGCCAGCCCGGCCAGGCCCAGGATGACCAACCCCTGCAGGGTGGCGATCAGCGCCCCGCCGAGCGTCTTGCCGACCACGATCGTGGCCCGGCTGATCGGCGCCACCAGCATCTCGCGCAGGAAGCCGAACTCACGATCCCAGACGATCGAGGCGGCCGAGAACAGCGCGGTGAACATCGTCGACATGGCCACCACGCCGGGGAAGATGAAGGTGCGCAGGTTCAGCCCGCCGGAGCCGCGGGCGACCAGCGCGGACAGCCCGGTGCCGAGCACCAGCAGCCACAACAGCGGCTGGACCAGGCTGGTGACCAGCCTGGTCCGGTCCCACCAGAACCGGATCAGCTCGCGCTGGACCAGGATCTTCACCCCGCGCAGGTCATGCCGCAGGCTGCGCTCCGGGACGCTGACCCGGACCACCGTCCCGCTGCTGAGCTCCTCGTTCACAAGCTGGCTGACCATCTCACTCACCTCCGCGCGAAGTGGCGCATGATGTCCCTGCCGGACGCGGCCTCGGCGTCGCGGATGGTGTTGCCGGTGTAGGACATGAACACGTCGTCCAGCGATGGCCGGGCCACGCTCACCGACCTGATCGGTACGCCGAGCTCGGCGAACAGCTTCGGTACGAACTCCTCCCCGGAGGCCACCGAGAAGGTCACCGCGCCCTCGTGCACGGCCGCCGGCAACCCGAAGTGGTCGGCCAGCGCGGTGATGGCGGCGGCGTCGTCCACGGTGCTGATCTGCACCCGGTCCTTGCCGACCGAGGCCTTCAGTGCCTCCGGGGTGTCCAGCACCACGATCTGACCCTGGTCGATGATCGCGATCCGGTCGCAGTACTCGGCCTCGTCCATGTAGTGCGTGGTGAGGAAGATGGTGATGTCCTCGGTCGCCTTCAGCTCGTTGATGTAGCCCCAGATCGCCGAGCGGGTCTGCGGGTCGAGGCCGACCGTCGGCTCGTCCAGGAACAGCACCCGGGGCGAGTGCAGCAGGCCGCGGGCGATCTCCAGCCGCCGCTTCATGCCGCCGGAGAAGGTCTCCACCCGGTCGGTGCGGCGGTCCCAGAGGTTGACCATCGTCAGCACCTGGCGCAGCCGGTCGGGCACCACCTCGCGCGGGACGCCGTACAGCTCGGCGTGGAAGCGCAGGTTCAGCTCGGCGGTGAGGTAGGTGTCGACGGTCGGGTCCTGGAAGACCAGCCCGATGTTGCGCCGGACGTCGTCCCGCTCGGTCACCACGTCATAGCCGGCCACGGTGGCGGACCCGGCGGTGGGCATCGCGAGCGTACAGAGGATCTTGATGGTGGTGGACTTGCCGGCGCCGTTCGGCCCGAGAAAGCCGAACGTCTCGCCCGGCGTGACATCGAAGTCGATGCCGCGTACCGCCTCGATCTCGCCGTACCGCTTGACCAGCCCGCGGACCGACACTGCTGTGAGCGGTTGAGCCGGCGGCGCGGTCGGCGTCCCGGCTGTGTTGGTGGCGGCTATGGCGGCTGCCTCCGTCATGCTTTCCCTCCCCAGAATGATGGGATGCTCCCACGGTAGAAATGACGCCGTCGGCGGGTCAAGGGATTTGGCGACTATCGGACAGATATTCGTGGGTGACTCCCATCATCGCGCCGGCTCGCCTATCATTGGCGGTATGGAGCCAGCGGAGGTGTTGGCGTGCGCGGCAGCGCCCGAGCGCCTGCTGCGGAACCCCGTCTTCCTGATGGCGCAGATCGTCCGGCTGGCCCGGCGGCGCGCCGCCACCGGCCACGAGGCCGTGCATCGGCTGCCGCGCTACGCCGTGCTCGCCGTGCTCGCCGAGTTCGGCCCGTGCTCGCAGCGTGGGGTCAGCGACCGGCTGCGGATCGACCCGAGCGACCTGGTGGACGTGATCGACGCGATCGAGCGGGACGGTCACCTGGTGCGCGAGCGTGACCCCCGGGACCGGCGGCGCTACACGGTGCGGATCACCCCGGCCGGCCGGCGCGCGCTGCGGGCTACCGACGAGCGCTCGCGGGACTGGCAGCAGAAGTTCTTCGAGCCGCTGTCCACGGCCGAGCTGGAGACCCTGCGCGACCTGCTGGCCAGGCTGTACGCCCACCACTCCTGCTGTGACGATCATCGAGCCGCTGGGACTGTTGGAGATCAACAAGGCACAATGACCCGGTGATCGACAGCTCCGGGGACCGCGACCCGGCGGACGCCGACCCGGCCCGGTGGGTGGACCCTTTCATCGGCACCCGGCCGGGCGGGCTCGACTTCGGCCATGGCGGCGGCGCCGCGAACACGTTCCCCGGCGCGACCACGCCGTTCGGCATGGTGCAGTGGAGCCCGGACACCGAGACCTACCAGCACGGCGGGTACCACTACGACGACAACCGGATCAAGGGCTTCAGCCTGACCCACCTGTCCGGGCCAGGCTGTGGTGACCTGGGCAACCTGCCGTTCCTGCCGGTGCTGGGCCGGGTGGCGCCGTATCTGCGGTTCAGGCACGAGAACGAGCGGGCCGAGCCGGGCTACTACCGGGTCGCCCTGGACAACGGCGTCAGCGTGGAGCTGACCGCGACCACCCGGTCTGGCCTGGCCCGGATCCGGTACCCGGCCAGCCGGCCACGCCGGCAGCGGGCCGGGCTTGTGGTGGACGCCGGGGCCGCCGTCAACCCGGCGACCGGCCGGGTCGACATCCGCGGCCGCGAGCTGTCCGGGTGGACCGAGTCCGGCGGGTTCTGCGGCACCGGCAACCGGTACACGCTGTACTTCCACGCCGAGCTGGACACCGACTTCGCCAGCAGTGGAGACGGCGAGCCACGGGTCGAGCTGGACCTCGGCGCCGCCGAGACCGTGACCATGCGGGTCGGGCTGTCCTATGTGGACGCCGCCGCGGCTGGCCGAAACCTCGCCGCCGAGCAAGGCGGCGACCCCGGGAGCCCCAACCCTGGGAGCCCCAACCCTGGAGGCCGTAGCGACTTCGCGGCGGTCCGGACCGCTGCCCGGCAGCGGTGGAACGAGCTGTTGTCCCGGATCGCCGTGGCCGGCGGCACCGACGAGCGGCGGACCGTCTTCTACACCGCGCTCTACCACGCCCTGCTGCACCCCAACGTGTTCAGCGACGTGGACGGGCGGTACATCGGCTTCGACGGGCAGGTCCACACCGTGCCGGCCGGCCACGCGCAGTACGCCAACTTCTCCGGCTGGGACGTCTACCGCTCCCAGGTGCAGCTCATCGCCCTGCTCGACCCGGCGCTGGCCGCCGACATCGCGCAGTCGGCGGTCAACCAGGCCGAGCACGGCGGCTACTGGGACCGCTGGACTATCGCCAACGGCGGCACCGGAGTGATGGTCGGCGACCCCATGCAGATCATCGTGGCCAGCATCTACGCCTTCGGCGGTACCGCGTTCGACGCGCCGCGGGCGCTGCGGCTGATGGAGCGCGGCAGCACCGACGAGCGGGAGCGGCCCGGCCAGGCCCGGTACGAGGCGATGGGCTACCTGCCGGCCGGCGCGGGCGGCGTGTGGGGCTCAGTGTCCACCGCGCTGGAGTACGGCGCCGCCGACCTCGCCGTCGCCCAGCTTGCCCGGCGGCTCGGCGAGCCGGCGACGGCCGAGCGGTTCCAGTGGCGGGCGCAGCGGTGGCGGCATCTGGTCCGGCCCGGCTCGGGCTACCTCCAGCCACGGGCGGCGGACACCTCGTGGCCGCCGTTCAGCCCGACCCAGACCGCTGACTACGTCGAGGGCAACGCCGCGCAGTACGCCTTCAGCGTGCCGTGGAACGTGCGCGGGCTGTTCGACGCGCTGGGTGGCGACGAGGTGGTGCTACCCCGGCTGGAGGCGTTCTTCACCGAGCTGAACGCCGGCCCGGGCAAGCCCTACGCCTATCTCGGCAACGAGCCGACCCTGCATGTGCCCTGGCTGTTCGGCTACGCCGGCGCGGCGCACCGCACCCAGGACGTCGTCCGGCGGGTGGTCAGCACGATCTTCCGGGCCGCCCCGGACGGGCTGGTCGGCAACGACGACCTCGGCCAGATGTCGTCCTGGGCGGTGTGGGCGATGCTCGGCATGTACCCGCTGCTGCCCGGGCGGGCCGAGCTGGTGCTGGCCAGCCCGGAGTTTGAGCGGGCCACCGTCCGGCGCGGCGACGGCACGGTGATCGACATCCGGGCGCCCGGCGCGTCGGTCACCTGCCGGTACGTGCGTGGGCTGCGGGTGAACGGCCGGGAGTGGTCGCGGCCGTGGCTGCCGGAGTCGTTCGTGCTGGCCGGGGGCACGCTGGAGTACGAGCTGTCCGAGTGTCCCGAGCCGGGGTGGGGGAGCGCGGCGGAGGACGCGCCGCCGTCGTTCGACCACGTGGGCACGCCGGCTCCGCTGGCGTCGTACGCCGACAACGACAGCCGTGACCTGGACCTGTTCGGCTGTGGGTACGCCGTGGCGGCGTTGCGGGCCGCCGGGGTGCGGCCGGGCGGGCAGGTCAGCGTCGGTGGGCTGGTCTACCCGGTGCCGGCCGGTCTGGCGGCTGGCGGACCGGACGGCGCTGGCCCTGACAACGTGCTGGCCTTCGGGCAGGAGGTGGACCTGGTCTGGGTGCCGGCTGGCGCGACCCGGCTGGGCTTCCTGGGCGCGGCCACGCACGGGCCGTCGGCCGGGACGGTGCTGCTGCGGTACGCCGACGGTGTGGTGCGTCGGGCGCTGCTCGGCTTCCCCGACTGGACCCTGAACGGTGCCACGGCGGACCTCGAGTACGGTGCGGCCGTGGCCGCCCGGATGCCGTACCGCAGCGTCGGCAGCGAACGGGACATGATCGCCAGCTACCTGTTCGGCAGTGCGCCGATCGCGCTGGACCCAGGCCGGCGGCCGGTCTCCGTCCGGCTGCCCTGGACGGTCGGGTCGGGCCGGCTGCACGTGTTCGCGGTCAGCGCCGGGTGATCCGGCGAGGGCAGGGCTCGGTGCTGGCTGTGGTCGCGGCCGGCGGCGCGCTGGGCAGCGCGGCCCGGTACGGCGTGGCGGTGGCGTGGCCGCACCGGCCGGGCGGGTTCGCCTGGTCGACATTCTGCTGCAACGCGGTGGGCTGCCTGCTGATCGGCGTGCTGCTGGTGGCGGCGACCGAGGTGTGGTTGGCGCACCGGCTGATCCGGCCATTCCTCGGGGTGGGGGTGCTGGGCGGCTTCACGACGTTCTCCACCTATGTGGTCGACACCGCGGCGCTGGTGCGCGCCGGGCGGCCGGCGGTCGCGGCCGGCTACCTGCTGGGCACTGTGGTCACCGCCCTGGTCGGGGTGCAGGCTGGGGTGGTGCTCACGCGCCTCGCGGCGGGAAGGGGGCGGGCGGGATGAGGCTGGCCGGGCGGGCGATCCGGTTGTCGATCTTCATCGGGGAGGACGACACCTGGCATCACACGCCGCTCCATCACGAGATCGTGCACCGGGCGCATGAAGCCGGGCTGGCCGGAGCGACCGTGCTGCGCGGCGTCGAGGGGTACGGCGCGTCCAGCCGCATCCACACCACCCGGCTCCTCAGCCTGTCCCAGAACCTGCCGCTGCTGATCGTGATCGTCGACGCCGAGGAGCGGGTCCGGGCCTTCCTGCCGCAGTTGGACGAGCTGGTCGGCGAGGGCATGGTGATCCTCGACGAGGTCGAGGTGATCCGCTACGTCGGCCGGGAGCGCTGAGTGGCCGGGGATGCTAAGTGGCCGGGGATGCTAAGTGGCCGGGGATGCTAAGTGGCCGGGGATGCTGAGTGAGCCTGCTGCTGGTGCTGCTCGGCGGTGCTCTCGGCGCGCCGGCCCGGTACCTCACCGACCGGGCGCTGGCGGCCCGGACCAGGTCGGCGTTCCCGTGGGGGACGCTGGCGGTGAACGTGGTGGGGTCCGGGCTGCTCGGGCTGCTGGCCGGGCTGGGCGGTGCGCTGCCGTCGGCGGTGGGCACGCTGGTCGGCACCGGCTTCTGCGGCGCGCTGACGACGTACTCCACGTTCGGGTACGAGACGGTGCGGCTGGTCGAGGAGGGCGCGTCCTGGCTTGCCGCCCGCAACGTGCTGGCCAACGTCGTCCTGGGACTCATCGTCGGCGTGGCCGCCTACGTCGCCGGCATCGCCCTCGCCTGAGCTCCACCTGCCCCTCACTCCGAACGATCATCGAGTTGTTGTCGCTAGTTGATCTCTACCAGCGACAACAACTCGATGATCGGCGGGTAGGGGGCGGGAAGGGCGGGCTCAGCCGCCGATCATGACGGTGCCGGCGGCCTGGACGGTGCCGACCGGGGCCGGCGCCGGGTCGTTGCAGGTGTTCGCCGTGTCGCCCATGCGCGCGGCCGGCTTGTTGTTGATGAGCACCGTCGCGCTGCCCTTGATGATGGTGCCCTGGTTGGTCGGCGGCACCTGGAACGGGCCGCCGGCCGGGATGTGCGGTGGGGTGTTCATCGCGATGCTGCCCACCACCGCGGCCGGTTGCCCGCCGATCAGCACGTTGGTGCTGCACCCGCTGGTGATCGTGCCGTTGAACGGCATCGGGGTCGGCGTCGGCACCGGCCCGCCCGGCGTCGGCACCATGATGATGTGCGTGTCGGTGCCGATCACCTTGTCGCCCATCTTCGCCGCGGGTGGCATCAGCGTGGCTCCTCGACGTGCCGCTTGCGCCAGTGCTGGTCGGGGCGGGGCACCGGCATGCCGTTGGCCGCCGGCGGCTGCGGGCCGGGGTGCTTCGGCGGGTCGGGCGGGGTGGCGTCCCGGCCGACCCCCAGGTGCATGTCCTGCGCCGGCTTGGCCAGGTCGGTGACCAGGGCCGGTACCAGCGGCGCGCTGATGGCCAGGTCGACGGCCAGCCGCGGGGCCAGCCCGAGGGCCGCCCACAGCGTGCCGGGGTTGCTTGGCGGCGCCGGCCGGCTGACCGACAGCAGCACCGGCAGGTCGGTCTCGGCCAGCATGCCGCGGCGGTACTCGCCCGGCAGCACCTCGCCGGTGCCGGGCAGCGCCAGCACGGTGCCGAGCAGCCCGTGCTCGGTAGCGACGTCGCCGGCCCAGGCGCTGACCAGGTAGGACAGCTCGTAGCGGCGCGGCGGCGGCTGCCGGCCGACCACCCGGCCGCGCTCGTCCCGGATGTCGTCCCAGTCCGCCTTGCGCCCGTCAACGTCCTCGCGGACGTCGTACAGGTAGGCGTTGACCAGCGCACCCTCGGGTGGCCGGCGCGCCCAGGCCCGGCGCGGTGGCTCCAGGCTGACCGTGGTGCCCTCCGGCAGCCGGCCCCCGAGCAGCGCGACGAGTGAGGCGTCCACGTCCTCCAGCACGCCGACAGTGTGCCCGGTCCGGCGGGGAGCGCGGCAGGGGTCGCCGGGCGTCCGGACGGCCCGGCCGCCCCGCCCGATCGGGCAGGCCGGACTGCCCTTGATCCCGCCCGGCGGCCGGTTCGTATCGGGCCGAGAACTTGCGAGGGTTCCAGAGCCGGGAGACGCAGGCTCACCGTGGGCTGCCCCGGAGCACCACCACCTGCGACTCGCCACCAGCAGCTCGTCGATTTGGGAGGGGCCGATGCCCAACTACCTCTCGCCCGGTGTGTACATGGAGGAGGTCTCGTCCGGCTCGAAGCCGATCGAGGGCGTCGGTACTGCCGTTGCCGCGTTCGTCGGTTTTGCCGCACAGGGCCCGTTCAACACCCCGACCCTGGTCACCAACTGGACCCAGTTCACCGGCACGTTCGGTGACTTCACCGAAGGCTCCTACCTCGCCCACGCGGTCTACGGCTACTTCCTGAACGGCGGCGGCGCCGCGTACGTCGTCCGGATCGGCAGCGACACGGCCGACACCGGCCCGGCACCGGCGCCCAAGGCAGAGCTGCCCGCCGCCGCGGACAGCAGCCGGCTCGCGTTCTCAGTGCAGGCGCTGGAGGCCGGCCCCGCCGGCCAGGACATCACCGTCGAGGTGCTCGACCCGTCCGAGCCCGGCGAGGACACCTTCAAGCTGGTGGTGAAGCAGGGTGGCAACCCGGTCGAGACGTACGACAACGTCACCACCAAGCGGGGCTCGAACAACGTCGTCACCACCGTCCGGCAGCAGTCGAAGCTGATCCGGATCGAGGAGACCACCGGCAAGGGCCTGGCCGTGCCGGCCAAGTCCGGTGACGTCGCGCTGTCCGGCGGCGGGCTGCCGGCCGCCGACTCGGTGTCGCCGAACTCCTACGTCGGCAGCTCGGCCGACCGCACCGGCTTCGGCGGCCTGGAGGCCGTCGACGAGGTCACCATGCTGTGCGTACCGGACCTGATGGCCGCCTACCAGCACGGCATGCTGGACGACGAGGGCCTCAAGGCCGTGCAGCTCGCCATGATCGCGCACTGCGAGCTGATGGCCGACCGGGTGGCGATCCTGGACACCCCGCCCGGCCTGAACGCCCAGCAGGTCAAGGACTGGCGGGTCAACACGGCCGGCTACGACTCCAAGTACGCCGCGCTGTACTGGCCCTGGATCAAGATCATGGACCCGCTGTCGGGCAAGCCGATCCACGTGCCACCGAGCGGCCACATGGCCGGCATCTGGGCCCGCAACGACACCACCCGCGGCGTGCACAAGGCCCCGGCGAACGAGGTCATCCGCGGCGCCATCTCGCTGGAGCTCAACATCACCAAGGGCGAGCACGACCAGCTCAACCCGGTCGCGGTCAACTGCCTGCGCAGCTTCCCCGGCCAGGGCATCCGGGTCTGGGGGGCACGCATCCTCACCTCCGACCCCGAATGGCGCTACGTCAACGTCCGCCGGCTGTTCAACTTCGTGGAGAAGTCGATCCTGTCCGGCACCAACTGGGTCGTCTTCGAGCCGAACGACCCGAAGCTGTGGGACTCGGTCCGGCGCACCATCACGATGTTCCTGCGCCGGGTGTGGCGGGACGGTGCGTTGTTCGGGCGTACGCCGGCCGAGGCGTTCTTCGTCCGCTGCGACGAGGAGAACAACCCGCCGGAGAACCGGGACGCGGGCATCCTCACCGTCGAGATCGGCATCGCACCGGTCAAGCCCGCCGAGTTCGTCGTGTTCCGCATCTCGCAGTTCGCGCAGGGCGCTGCGCTCGAGGAATAGGGGTAAGCGATGCCAGGCGGACTGTCTGCACAACAGCCGAACGACGCCCTCACCGCGGCGCGGTTCTCCATCACCATCGACGGCTACGAGATCGCGTCGTTCTCCGAGCTGGCCGGTATCACCACCGAGGTCGTGCCGGTGGACTTTCTGGAGTCGACCGACAAGGAGGTCATCTTCAAGAAGCTGCCCGGCCAGCGCAAGCCGCCGACGGTAACGCTCAAGCGCGGCAAGAACTCCTCCATGGAGCTGTGGCTGTGGCATGAGGCCGTGCTGCAGGGCAACATCGTCGCGGCTCGCAAGAGCTGCTCGCTGGTCATGTACAACTACGACGGCAAGCCGGTGGCGCGGTACCACCTGGAGCAGGCCTGGCCGGCCAAGCTGGAGATCGGCGCGCTCAAAGCCGGCGCCTCCGACGTGCTGATGGAGACGGTGCAGATCGTCTGCGAGCACATCCAGCGGGTGGCGCCGTGAGCCATCCGACCGCAACGGCCGTGGCCGACACCGGCTCGGGGCTGCGCACGGAGTATCCGTTCGTGCTGCCGCGCGGCTACGTCGACGACAGCGGCCAGGTGCACCGCGAGGGCGTGATGCGGCTGGCCACGGCCCGGGACGAGATCACCACCCAGGCCGACGCCCGGGCCCGGCAGAACCCGGCGTACCTCACCGTGCTGCTGCTGGAGCGGACGGTGACCAAGCTGGGCGGCCTGTCCGGGGTGGACACCTACGTCGTCGAGAACCTGTTCGCCTCCGACCTGGCATTCCTGCAGGACCTGTACCGACGCATCAACGCCGACGGGCACACCGAGGTCGCGGTGGCCTGCCCGCACTGCGGCCGCGAGTTCGGCGTCGACGTGGCAGGTGGTGCCCCGGGGGGATCGTGACGTACGCGACTGACCGGATGTGGGAGGAGGTCGCGTACGTCGCGTACTACCTGCACTGGGCGCTGGACGACATCTTGGACCTGGCGCACGCGACGCGCGAGCGGGTCATCAACGAGATCGGAAAGATTCACGCCCAGGCCGAGTAGCCGGCAACGGGCGACAGACCAGACAAGACCAGACGGACAAGGGGGGCCGCATGCGCTGGCCGTTTCGGCGTAGGGGTCGAGGCGGGCCGGGCCCGGTCGCGGCCGAGCCGGCGCCGGCCCGCGCGTCCGGGCGCGACTGGGCGGCGCTGCCACCGCTGCGACCGGCCTCCCGCCGGCACGACGTCCTGACCGCCGGGCCGGCCCCGGTGCTACCTCCGCTGCCGGGAGAGCGGGCGGTGGCCGGTGCCGACGTACCTCCCGCCACCGGGCGGGTCGATGGGCTGGCCAGCGTGCTGCCGGCGCCCGCGCCTGCGCCGATGGCGGCCGGCCCGGCCGGTGCCCCGGGCCCGGCCCTGCCGACGGCGCCCCTGGTGTACCGCCGGACGGTCGTCACCTTGCCCGCCCACCAGCCGCTGACACTGGCCCTGGATGAGTACGTCGGCCCGGCCCGCGAGCCGGCCGAGCCGTCCCGGCCGCCATCGTGGCTGCGTGGCATGGCTCCGCCGTGGCTGGCGCAGGATGATCCGGCCGGCTTCCCGTCGCCGTTCGCGGCGCCGGCCGAGCCCGAGCCGCCCGAGCCGCCCGCTGCCACGGCGGCGACGACGACGCTGGTGAGCAGCGCGCCGGTCGCGGCCGAGGAGGACGTCGAGCTGGCCCGGCCCGGCCCGCGGCGGCGGATGTCGCTGGGCCAGAGCCGCCGGCTGGGTCTGGGCGCCCCGATCTCCCGCCCGGCTGGCGAACCGTTCACCCTGCCGGTGGAGATGACGGAGCTGGTGGAGCCGGCTGAGCCGGTCGTCACTCAGCCACCGGCTGCGGTCGAGCAACTGGGCGCGGTCGAGCCGCCATGGGACCCGCCACCCGGTCCGGCCGCCGGGATGCTCCAGGAGCCGGAGCCGGAGCCGGAGCCGGAGCCGGCCGACCAGCCGGCGCACCCCTCAGCCGCTGTTACGGTGCCGCCGCCCGCTGACCGCCCGCGCGCGCCGGCCCGGGCGTTGGCGCCCGGCGAGCCCCCGCTGGCCATGCGGGTGCGGCCGGTCTACCATGCGGCACCGGCCACCCGGGCCACCCCGCCTCCTCCGACTGTGCTGCGCCCGGCACCCACCCGGGTACCCACCGACCTGGCCAGCGCCCTGCGCGACAGCCACGGGGTGGACGTCGCCGACGTACAGGTGTACCGCGGGCCGGACGTCGCGGCCGAGGCCCGCTCCCGGGGTGCCCGGGCGTTCACCCGCGGCGGCGCGGTGTTCCTGCCCGCCGAGGCCGGCCCGGCGGACGCACCGGCCACCCGCGGCCTGCTGGCCCATGAGCTTGTCCACGCCGTGCAGCAGCGCGCCCTCGGTGCCGGCCTGCCGGCGCCCGACACCCACCTCGGCCAGGCCCTAGAGGCCGAGGCGGTGGCCGCCGAGCGCTGGCACGGTGGCGAGCCGGGCGCGCCCGAGCCGCCACCGCTGATCCACCCGCACCGCGGCAGCGGGCCGTGGGTGTCGGGCGAGCCGGACCTGGGCGGACACGTGCAGCTCGCCCCGGTTGCCCCGGTTGCCCCGGCCGTGCCGAGCGCCCCGAGCTTCTCCAGCACCCTGACCTCGGCCGACCGCGACGAGATCCACCAGATCGCGAACCGGGCCACGGAGCGGGTGGTGGAGCAGTGGACCAACCCGGCCCTGGCGGGGGGTTCCGGGGCGGGACACGGCGGATCCAGCCAGCAGCAGTACGGGCTGTTCTTCAACGAGGACGGCAGCGTGGAGGCCGTCGTACCGTCCGCGACCGGCGGCCGGACCCAGCTCACCAGCGTCAACATCCCGGGCTCGGGTGCGAACACCCGGGCGGCCGGCGCTGGGGCGGCCGGGACCGGCCACCCCGCTGCCGGTCCCGCGACGGGCGGCGCAGCCACGGCACCGGCCGGCGGCGGCTTCAACCGGGAGGCGCGGCGGGCGGAGCTTGAGCGGACGGCGCTGGCCCAGGCCAACGCGCTGCGAACGGCGCGCGGCGAGCCGGAGCAATCCTTCCTGTCGCTGGAGGAGCAGGCGGCGGTCGACCGCCAGCTCGACCAGGAGCAGGCGATGGGCGGCAGCGCCGGTGCCGGTGCCGGCGGTGGTGGCGGTGGTGGCGGGTCCGGCCAGGCGCCGTTCGGGCTGGCCTACACCGACGACGGCAGCGTGGAGGCCGTCGTACCGTCGGCGACCGGCGGCCGGACGCAGCTCACCACGTTCGACCCGCCCGGCGGCGCCGGGGGCGGTGCGGGTGCCGCCAGCGGCCAGGCCGCGGCGGGTCACCAGGCCGGCGGGCCAGCCCAGCTCCAGTCCGGCGCCGCGGCCGGCCACGACGGCCAGCAGCAGCTCTCCGCCGACCACCTGGATCTGGACCACGTGGCGACGGCGCTGTACGACCGGCTGCGCAGCAGGCTGCGGCTCGAACTGCTGATCGACCGGGAACGCGCCGGTCTGCTCACGGACTTCCGGTAGGAGAGAGGCCATGGCACTCAACGACGGCTCCCTGATCGGCCTGTCGAACCGGTTCAAGGCGATCGCTGTCCCCGGCGACTACGACCTGGGCACCTGGCACAAGGTCGACGGCTTGGACGTGAGCTGGGAGGTGGCCGAACACCGGGTGGGTGACTTCGGCAACCACAAATGGTTCTTCCCGGCCAACAACAAGTACTCCGCGGTGAAGCTACAGCGCGGCGCGAACGCCACCGACTCGCCGAAGGTGCGCAAGTGGCTGAACGACACCTCGTTCAAGCACAAGCTCGGCATTCTGGTGACGATCACGCTCATGGACTCGGCCGGCAAGAAGATCCTGGAGTGGGAGCTGCGCAACGCGATGCCGAGCAAGTGGGGCATCACCTCTTTCGACGCCGGTGCCAGCTCGGTCGCGATCGAGACGCTGGAGCTGGTGCACGAGGGCTTCCTGGACGACCAGACGATGCTCACCGGCTGAGGGGCAGACAATGTCGCAACCGACCATGGACGTGCGGTCCATGCTTGGCCTGACCACCCGGTTCATGGTGGACGTGGGTGGCATCCCGCTGGGCGGCTGGGCACGCTGCAAGGGGCTGGCGGTGAGCTTCAATCCGGAGTTCGTCACCGAGGGCGGCCAGTACCAGCACAAGATCGTCATGCCCGGCCGGATCGACTACTCCAAGGTCACCCTGGAGCGGGCCATGAACGGGCCGGACTCGGCCAAGGTGCAGGGCTGGCTGAAGCAGATGGCCGCAACCTGGGCGAACGCCGCCAACAGCGGCGGCGGCCAGACCGCCAACGTCACCCTGCTGGACGCCACCGGCAAGAAGGTCGCCAACTGGAGCCTGCGCAACGTGTACCCGTCCATGTGGAAGGGCCCCGACCTGGACGCGCTCACCTTCGGCATCGCCGTCGAGGTGCTGGAGCTGGTGCACGAGGGGTTCCTGTGAGGAAAGAACCTGTGACCAGGAGAGGAGCGGCGCCATGACCCTGGCCTCGGTCGTGCAGGGCGCCGGTGCCGCGGTGAACGCGGCTGGAAACGTCGCCAACCAGGCCCTCAACTCGGTGGCCGACCTGGTCGGCGGCCGCATCCCGGCGTTCATCCGCTGCTTCGAGCCGCCGAACATCGGCTTCGTCCCGTTCGACTTCAACCCAGACCAGATCGACTTCAGCCGGTCGGCGAGCATCTCCACCCGGCCGGCGATGACCGCCACCGCGCCCTCACCGCAGGGCGGCACCGGCGCGATCGTCAAGAAGGTCAACCCACCGCAGATCTCGCTGAGCAACATCATCATCGAGGGGCTCACCACCAAGCTGCGCTGCGACCAGCTCCTGCGCTGGATGAGCCCCTTCTCCGGCATCCCCGGGCTGGGCGCGCTGACCGGGTCGACCACCGAGTCGGTGCTGCCGACGGTCACCTTCCAGTGGGGACCGCCGATGGTGGCGTTCATGTACGACGTCCGGATCCTCAACCTCAAGGTCAGCTACGTGCGGTTCAACCAGATGGGTATGCCGACCCGGGCCAAGGTCAACATCACCATGAACGAGGTGCCCAGCCTGCTGGCCAGCCTGCCCACGAACCCCACCTCCGGCGGCCTGATCGGGCGCCGTACCCATATCGTGACCGACGGTGACACCTTGCAGTCCATCGCCACCGCGACGTACGGCAAGCCGGGACTGTGGCGGCGGATCGCGGCGGTGAACGGCATCACCAACCCGTCCCGGCTGCGGCCCGGCACCACGGTGTACCTGCCCAACGCCGACGAGCTGGCCCAGGGCGGCCGCTGATGCTCGGCGCCGGCGGGGGAGACGCCACCGCGACCCGGATGGCCTCGGTCAAGATCGGTGACCCGGTGGGCATCCCGCTGCTGCCCACCGTCGACCACAAGCTGATGCGGGTCGTGGTGGACACCCACCTGCACCTGCCGGACATGTTCGAGCTGACCTTCCTGGACGAGGACGGCAAGGTGCTCGGCGACGCCGGCATCTCCATCGGCACCAAGCTGTCGGTGTACGGCGCCAAGCCGGGCAGCAGCACCAGCCCGGACAAGCTCATCGCCGGCGAGGTGACCTCGATCGAGGCCATCTGCGAGGAGGGCATGACGCACTCGGTGGTCCGCGGCTACGAGAAGGCGCACCGGCTGCAACGGGCGCGGCGCACCAAGACGTTCCTGAACATGAAGGACTCCGACGTCGCCCGCAAGGTCGCCAGCGACGCCGGGTTGAAGATCGGCACCATCGACGAGACCAAGACCAGCCACAACCACATCGCCCAGGTGGCCCAGACCGACTGGGAGTTCCTGGTCGAGCGGTCCCGCGAGATCGGCTACGAGGTCGGCGTCACGGGCGGGAAGTTCTTCTTCCGCAAGGCCTCCGGCCAGCCCGCCGGCGGGGGGCTGGGTGGCGCGCTGGCCGCCGTCGCGTCAGCGCTCGGCCTGGCCGGCAACACCCTGACCTTCAAGGACAACCTGCTCACCTTCTACCCGCGGATCTCCGCCGCCAACATCACCCCGGACGTCGAGGTGCGGGTGTGGGACGCCAAAGCGGCCCGGGTCGCCGTAGCCAACACGGCGGCGAAGACCTACACCGCCACCATCGATGGCCAGGACCCGGCCAGCCTGGCCAGCTCCTTCACCGACGGGCTGATCCCGATCCCGAAGCTACCCACCCCGCCGTCGCTGCCATTCCTACCGAAGCTTAACTTCGGCACCGCCCCCAGCGACACCGCCTACGTCGTGGTGAACCGGCCGCTGGCGGTGGGCAGCGCGGCCGACAGCGCCGTTGAGGAGGCGGCCAAGGGGCTGGCCGACCACGTGGCCAGCACCTTCGCCGAGGCCGAGGGAGTGGCGGTGGGCGACCCGGCGATCCAGGCCGGCGCGGAGGTGACGGTCGCCGGGGTGCCCAAGCCCTTCGCCGGCAAGTGGATCGTCACCAACGCCCGGCACGTCTTCGACCCGGAGGAGGGCGGCTACCACGTCCGGTTCTACGTCAGCGGGCGGCAGAACCGGTCCCTGCACCACCTGGCCTCCGGTGGCGCCGCCCACAACCCGGCGCTGCACGGCCTGGTCTGTGGCGTCGTCACCAACTGCAAGGACCCGGACGGCAAGGGCAAGGTCAAGGTCGCGATGCCCTGGCTGACCCCGAACTACGAGTCGGACTGGGCCCGGGTGGTGCAGTTCGGCGGTGGCCGGCGCAGTGGGGCGACGTTCCTCCCGGAGGTCGGCGACGAGGTGCTGATCGGCTTCGAGTACGGCGACCCGCGGCGACCGTACGTGATCGGCGGCCTGCTCAACGACAACTGCGCCTACGAGCCGCTCGCCTCGGCGGTGAACGGCTCCGGCACGGTGATCAAGCGGGGGCTGGCCTCGCCGGCCGGCAACAAGCTGCTGTTCACCGACGACCTGCCGCCTTCGCCGCCGGGCACCGCCCCGCCGAACCAGTCGATGGTCAGCCTCGGCACCGGCGACGACAAGCTGGGCCTGGTCATCGACCAGGCCAACGGCACGGTGACGCTGACCTGTGACCCGGCGCCGCCGGCCAGCAAGGTGCCCACCGGCACCATCACCGTCGACTGCGGGGCCGCCGGGAAGATCGAGATCAAGACCGGTGCCGCCGGATCGGTCAGCATCGACGGCGGGATGTCGCTGTCGCTGAAGGCGAAAACCAAGCTGTCCATCGAGTGCGAGGCCGGGCCGGTGCAGATCAAGGGCCAGGTCATCCAGCTCAACTGACGGTCCGCCTCAAACCAGCTCAAACAAGCTCAAAATCAGGAGGTGTCGTGGTGACCGGCGACTTCGTCGGCGCGGGGTGGGCGTTCCCGCTCGGGGTGAGCGCCTCGGGCGGTATCGCCCTGGTCCGCCGCGAGCGCGAGCTGGAGCAGGCGATGGCGCTGATCCTGTCGACGTATCCGGGCGAGCGGCCGATGCGGCCGGAGTTCGGCTGCCGGCTGCGCGACTACGTCTTCCGCCCGGCCAACCTGGACACCGCGGCCGACCTGGCCAACGAGGTGCGCAAGGCGCTGCTGCGCTGGGAGCCACGGGTCGACATCGAGGCGGTCAACGTCTTCCCCCAGCCGGGCGACCACAGCCTGCTCTTCATCGACATCCAGTACCGGCCGAAGGACACCAACGACCGCCGCAACCTGGTCTTTCCCTTCTACACGATTCCGGATGACGGGAGCGACTACTGATGGCCCTGCCCGCGCCGAACCTGGACGACCGGCGGTTCCAGGACCTGGTCGACGATGCCAAGCGGCTGGTCATGCGGCGCTGCCCGGAGTGGACCGACCACAACGTCTCCGACCCGGGCGTCACGCTGATCGAGACGTTCGCCTTCATGACCGACCAGTTGCTGTTCCGGCTCAACCAGGTGCCCGATCGGCTCTACATCAAGTTCTTGGAGCTGATCGGGCTGCGGCTGATACCGCCGACGCCGGCCCAGGCGCCGGTGACGTTCTGGCTGTCGGCGCCGGCCATCACCCCGGTGGCCATCGCGACCGGCACCAAGGCCGCCACGCTGCGCACCGAGACCGACGAGTCGGTGATCTTCTCCACCGAGGACGATCTGGCCATCGTGCCCTGCGCGCTGGCCTGCGTGATGACCCAGCCGTCCGGCGGGGACGACGCCACCGACCGGACCGAGGAGATGAAGCTGGGCCGGCCGTTCAGCGCCTTCTCCGAGGTACCGCAACCGGACGACGTGATCCTGGTCGGGCTGACCGACCCGGTGCCGCGGTGCGTGGTCCGGCTTGACCTCGACTGCCGGGTCGAGGGCGTCGGCGTACACCCGGACCACCCGCCGCTGGTGTGGGAGGCCTGGACCGGCGACGGCTGGACCGAGTGCCTGGTCAGCACCGACGAGACCGGCGCGCTGAACCGGGCTGGCGGGATCCTGGTGCACCTGCCGCCGGACCACCTCGCCTCGGTCGTGGGCGGGGTGCGCGCCGGCTGGCTGCGCGGCCGGGTGATCCAGGTGCCGGCGGACTTCCCCCGCTACAGCGCCTCCCCGGTGATCCACAGCCTGGCCGCGTCCACCGTCGGCGGCACCGTCGACGCGATCAACGCCGACATCATCGAGAACGAGGTCCTCGGTGCCTCCGAGGGCGTGGCCGGGCAGGCCTTTCCGGTGGCGCACACTCCGGTGCTGGCCGGCGTCGGCACGGTCGTGCTGGAGACCAGCTCGCCAGACGGCTGGCAGGAGTGGGAGGCGGTCGAGCACTTCGCCGCCAGCAGACCGCGGGACCGGCACTTCATCCTGGACGGGGTGGCCGGCGAGGTGCGGTTCGGCCCCACTATCCGGGAGCCGGACGGCGGGCTGCGCCAGTACGGCGCGGTGCCGCCGCGCGAGACGGTGGTCCGGCTGCGCCGCTACGCCACCGGCGGCGGCCGCAAGGGCAACGTCGGCCGCGGCAGCATCCAGACGCTGAAGTCGTCGATCCCGTTCGTGGCCAGCGTGGAGAACCTGTCCCGCGCCCAGGGCGGGGTGGACGGCGAGACGGTCGAGGAGGCCAAGGCCCGCGGCCCGATCCTGCTCCGCACTCGCAGCCGGGCGGTCACCGCGGAGGACTACGAGGCCATCACCCGGGAGGCCGCGCCCGAGGTGGCCCGGGTGCGCTGCCTGCCGGCCGGCGAGGGTGCCGATGCAGGCTCGGTCCGGGTGCTGGTGGTGCCCGCGGCGCCGGTCGACCGGGGACGGATCACGTTCGAGGACCTGGTGCCGGCGCCGGACACGATGGAGCGGATCGCCACCAGGCTGGACGAGGTCCGGCTGGTCGGCGCCCGGGTCGTCGTCGAGCCGCCGCTGTACCGCGGCGTCACCGTGGTCGCCCGGCTGGTCGCCAAGTCGCGGGCGAACACCGGCAAGGTCCAGGAGGCTGCGCTCGACGCGCTGCACACGCTGCTCAACCCGCTGTACGGCGGCTCGGAGGGGCAGGGCTGGCCATTTGGCCGTCCGGTGTACGCAGGCGAGGTCTTCGCTGCTCTGCAGGGTGTGCGGGGGGTCGAGCTGGTCGAGGACGTCCGGCTGTTCGGCGCCAACCCGGTCACCGGTGAGCGGGGCAAGGAGACCACCAAGCTGGAGCTCGACCCGAACAGCCTGGTCTTCTCCTACGCACACCGGGTCCGGGTGGAGGAGCACTGATGCGTGGCACCGTGCCAGGGCTGGCCAACGCCCAGCCGATCGTCGAGCTGATGCCGGCGGTCTACCAGGAGGACCAGTTCACCGGCCGGTTCACCGCCGGGCTGGACGACACGTTCGCGCCGATCCTGGCCGTGATCGACTGCATCGACGCCTACGTCGACCCCGCGCTCGCACCGGAGGACTTCGTCGACTGGCTGGCCGGCTGGGTCGGCATGCCGCAGGACGACGACACCTCGCTGGAACGCCGCCGGGCCGGCGTCGAGCACGCGGTCGAGCTGTACCGGATGCGCGGCACGCTGACTGGGCTGCGGGCACACCTGGAGCTGGTCAGCGGCGGCGAGGTCGCCCTCGCTGACAACGGTGGCGTGGTCTGGTCCACCACGCCGGGCACCGCGCTGCCGGGGGAGGGCACGCCGCGGCTTGGCGTGCGGATCCGGCTTGAGGACCCGGGTCGAGCGCCGCTCGGGCTGCTCAACGCGGTGGTATCGGCCGGGAAACCGGCTCATGTCGTGCACCGGCTGGAGGTGGAGGGCACGTGATCGTCTGCCGGAGTTGCGGGTTCAACAACCGGGACCAGGACACGTTCTGCGGATCGTGTGGTGAGTTCCTGGAGTGGACCGGGGTGAAGGTGGCCCCGAAGGTCACTGTCCCGGCGGTGGAGCCGCCGCCCGAGGAAGAAGAGCCCAAGCGCAAGAAGAGCTTGCTGGAGCGGGTCAGCTCGATCGTGTACATGGACGTCGGCGAGCGGGAGAAGATCGAACGCACCGGTCCCGGCGCCATGGGCGGCCCGCCGCGACCCGGCATGCCGCCCGGTCCGCCTGGCCCGCCCGCTGGTCCGCCGCGCCCGCCGGGTATGCCGCCGGGTCCACCCGCTGGTCCGCCGCGCCCGCCGGGTATGCCGCCCGGTCCACCCGCTGGCCCGCCTGGACCTCCTGCACCGGCTGGGGCCGCCGTACCTCCGACGCTGCCCCCGGCGGCACCACCTGGACCACCTGCCGTGGCCGCGCTGGTCGCGCCACTACCGCCGCCCGGTTCGCCGGTTGGCGGTCCGCCGCGCCCGCCGTCCGGTCCTGGAGCTCCCGGCGGGGCCCGACCTACCGTGGGACCCGGCGGACAGCCGGGCGAGATAGCGCCGCAGGCGTCACGGGAGCGGCAGGCACGCGCGGTCACCAGGCAGCCGCCGAGCCGCAGTCCGCAGCCGGGCGACCTGATCTGCGGTGAGTGCGGTGAGAGCAACCCGCCGAACCGGAAGTTCTGCAGCCGCTGCGGCACCTCGCTGCAGACCGCGGTCACGGTCGCGACCCCGTGGTGGCGGAAGATCTTCCCCAAGCGCAAGGCCAGGTCGCTGGAGGCCGGCAGCCGGCCCGGGCAGGGCGGCGTACGCGCCCAGAGTCGTCGCCGCGCCACGCTGGCCAAGGTCTTCCCGACCATCCGGAAGGTGATCGCGGCCGGCTTGCTGCTCGGCGGGATCGTCTACGGCATCTTCCAGCCGTTCCGCAACCTCATCAACGCCAAGTACCTCGCCGTCCAGAACAAGGTCGTCTCGATCATCCACCCACAGTTCGACCCGGTGCACAGCAACCGGGACGAGTCGAACGTCGCCACCAGGGGACATCCGGCTCATTCGGCGGTGGACAACTTCACCAACACCTTCTGGGCCGCGCCGGTCGGGCGCCGGGAGCCGACTCTCATCCTGCACTTCGACAGCGCGGTGAACCTGGACAAGGCGATCGTCCACAACGGGATCATCGCCGACTTCCAGAGCAGCGACCGGGCCCGCAACCTGCATCTCGTCTACAACAACGGGCAGACGTTCGACGTCGAGCTTAAGGACACCCCGGAAAAGCAGACCATCGCGCTCGGCAACGGACGCGGGATCACCAGTGTCGAGATCCACGTCACGTCGGTCTATAAGTCGGTGAAGAGCAACGATGTCGCCATCACCGAGATCGAGCTGTTCAGCAAGAGGTAGCGGACGATCGACGGCAGACCGAAGATCACTGATCTCGTGGTTACTGAACCGCGAGATCAGTGATTTCGGGTGTCATCGTAGGAAGCAGCCCGCGGGCGGCGGTCAACCGGGGACGAGCGGGACCATCTCGTCCAGGTAGCTGGTCACAACCGGGGTCACCTCGGCCAGCACGGCCGGGTCGCCGGCCAGCCGGCGACGGTAGGCGAGCTGGAGCAGAGCGTCGCCGATGGTCATGGCGATGACCAGGTGCCGGGCCACGCTCTCATCCTCCGGAAGCTGCACCCGGTCACCGAACAGCCCCCGGACCACGCCGATCAGCATGGTCTGGTTGTCGGAGTGCGGCTGCAGGATGTACGGGTTGGGCACCGGGCCGGCCCGCAACGCCCGGAAGCCGGCGGTGTCCCGCACCATCTCGGCGTGCACCTCGACGAGGGTGTCGACCAGCTCGGACCACTGGTTCAGCGGGCAGCCCACCAGGGCCGCCGCCAGCCGTTGCTGGAACTCCTCCAGGTAGCGCACCGCGAGTGCCCGGACTATTGACTTCTTGTCCGGGAAGTACTGGTAGACCGAGCCAATCGACACGCCGGCCTGCTCGGCAATTCCCTTGGTGGTCAGCGCCTCGTACCCCACGTCGTGCAGCAGTGTGGCGCACACGTCCAGCATCCGGTCGACGCGCTCGGTGCTACGGCGCTGCACCGGGGCCCGCCGCATGGCACGGCTCTCGAGCTCGACGGTCATGACCTCAGCCTACGGTCGGCCGACCCTATTTCTCGGTCATTACCCGAGTAACTTTCGGGTTAACCCGGGTTACGGTGGGCCGAGCGAACCCTCACCACGGGCCGGCGTCATCCTGAGATTTCAGACCACCATTTTGCTCCGGCCCTTAGGGGCCGGCGGTGCGCCCGATCGGGCAGCGCAGGCTGCCCCCGCCCTCTCCCGATCGCTGCTACTGGCCAGGCCCCCACATCGCAACACTCTCGGCATGGGGGTCACCGCATTCCTGAACAATGCCCGTCTCGCCGTGGAGCCCGGCGGGGAGGCGGCCTGCGGGGTGCAGGTCCGCAACGCCGGTTCGGTTGTCGACCAGTTCACCGTCGACGTCGTCGGCCCCGCCCGGGAGTGGGCGGTCATCGAGCCACCCACGATCAACCTGTTCCCCGGCGCGGAGGCGACGGCCAGGGTGCTCTTCCGACCGCCGCGGTCGGCCAGCGTGCGCGCGGGTCCGGTACCGTTCGGCGTCCGGGTGCTCTCCCGCGAGGACCCGCGCGGCTCGGTCGTCGAGGAGGGCGTGGTCGAGGTCGCACCGTTCGCCGACCTGGGTGTCGAGCTGGTGCCGAAGAAGACGCGCGGCCGGCGGGCCGCCCGGGCGCAGCTTGCCATCGACAACAACGGCAACCGACCGGTGAACGCCGAGGTCATCGGCGTCGACCCGGAGAATGAGCTGCAGATCCGGGTGGATCCGCCTGTCCTGCTGACCGAGCCCGGCACCACCATGCTGGTCAAGACCACGATCAGGCCCAAGAGGCGCTTCCTGCGTGGCCCGCCGCAGACCCATCCGTACCAGCTCATGGTGGTCCCCGACGGCGGCGAGGCAGCCACCGCGGACGGCACCATGGTCCAGGAGCAGCTGCTGCCGAAATGGCTGCTGCCGGCGTTGGCTGCGCTGGCCGCCCTGCTGGTGGCGCTGCTGGTGCTCTGGCTGACGCTGTTCAAGCCGGCGATCAACTCCGCCGCGCGGGAGGCCGCGCAGCAGCAGGTCAAGGCAGTCTCCGACACGGCGGCGCAGGCCAAGCAGCAGGCGAGCCAGGCGCAGGAGCAGGCGGCGCAGGCCAAGCAGCAGGCCTCCTCGGCGGAGAGCAAGGCTGGCGGCAAGTCGTCCACTCCGGCCGACCCAGCCGTGGTCGGCACGGCGACCAGCTTCCGGCTCGCGGCCAGGGCCAACCCGGTGACTGACGGCTCGTTCGCGTCCTTCGACTTCACCGCGCCGCGCAGCCAAGCGCTGAACATCACCGACCTGGTCCTCCAGAACCCGCTTGGTGACTCCGGCCTGCTCAGGATCCTGGTCGACAACCAGATCGTGCTGGAGGAGGGCCTGGCGAACTTCCGCGACCTCGACTACCACTACATCGTTCCGCTGCACGTGAACCCGGACAAGAAGGTGACGGTCGCGGTGAGCTGCGGCAAACCTGGCGCGGGCACCCAATGCACCCCGTCGGTGTCCTTCTCCGGCCGGCTGGCCAAAAAGTAGCCTGACTGACGAGCGGCTTGCACCTCAACGGTTTGTACCTCAACACGACGAGGCCCCGGGAAAGGACCCGGGGCCTTCGTTGTGCGTGCCCAGTCGTTGGTTGAACCAGTCGTTGGCTGAAGCTGAGAGCTCAGAGGCCGACGGCGAGCTGGTCAGACCCGAATCCGCCCGCCGCGGCGACCGCCCGGCCTCAGCGAAGCTTCGTGTCTGGCACGGGGTGCTGTCACAGCGGAAACGGGACTTGTGCCAGGTGACCCGCATCGGGACCAGCGCCAGATGCTTCACGTTGTGCGCGGTGGGCTCCTTGGCCCGGCCCGCCGCCCGGCCGCACCCCGGACAGCAGGCCCACTGACCGGAGGCGGTCCTCACGTGCACCGTCCAAGAGCCGCCACCCCCCCGTTCCACGACATCGACCTCGACTCCCGTCAGCCCCAGCAGCTCGGCCAGCGCCCAGACCATCTCGTGCTTGGCTCGGCTTGACAGCGATCCTTATCGGCATCCATTTCGATGGCATCGTAACTGGCCAACGCACGCAAGAGACCCGATGCGACCCCGCGCGGATGTTCGGCCCGCAAGCGGACGACGTCGACGCCTGACCGGATGTGACCAGTCGGGCGACGGCACGGGTGCGGCCCAGGCGAAGGCAGTAGTCACTTCATGACAAGCCCGCACGTCACAAGAAGGCCGGCTTCACAGATGTGAGGCTGTGCGGCTTGCCCCGCGACACTCCCGATGAGCACCGGAGCCTCCATGCCGGCTCTTGCAGCCGCACAGCCACTAGCACAGGGTAACCCGTCCCCGTCCCGTGATGAGTCTAGACTCACCAGTACAGTTCCATTCGTCAACACCGCTGAGCCCGCAGCGCCGCCCCCACCGCCTCTTCCGCACTTCCTACCTGCTCAATGCCCTCAACCGGCTTGCCATCCCGGTCAAGCACTTGCCAGCCACCAAGCGAGATGACCGGCACACCACCCCGCCTCCTAGCCAGTGCCAGCTCGCTCAAGGTGCCCCACGAACCACCAACCACGATCACCGCGTCAGCGCTCCAAATAATGATGGCGTTACGTGCTTCACCCATGTTGGTGACAATGACCGCTGACAAGTCAGGCGACGCTCCCTCGCGACTATCGTTCGGCCGCACACCAATGACCATTCCATCCTTGGCCCGGACCCCTGCCGCGACGGCCGCCATGACACCCCGGCCACCACCGCAGATAACAACGGCGCCTTGTTCAGCCAGCAGCTCACCGATGCGGTAAGCATTAGCGGCATCCTCCTCAGTGCAGTCACGCGGACCACAGATGGCAACCTGAAACGGCACCGGGAAACTCCTTACTCTGGCAGCACTCTGGCAGCGCTGGCAGTTCACGGGCGGCGGGATAGGCACAGAAGAGCGCGATTTCTCGCTGATATCCTGTGCCAGCGCAGTGGCGGCGATGTCCTCGCCGTCAAGCAACTGCCGGATCTTGGTTATGCGCTGCACAATCGGCATCGTCCGATTTTCGGCGGTTAGGGTCAGGTGAGGGGCCCCGCGTTTTCCGGACAGCGAGCTTGTGGCCGATTTACGTCGCGTGCTGTCGGTTTAGGAGCTCTTGGTGGACTTCATGTTCCGGTCTTGTATCCGAGTCCGGGTGGAGGCTTTGACTGTTGTAACGCAGCTCGACCTGTTGCGCAACGTCGGCCGCTGCCGCCGCTGGTGTGGGACAGGTTGCTCGATGCGCGCGCTCGTTCTTCAGGACGCCGAAGAACGACTCGGCCATCGCGTTGATGTTCCTATGCTTGTCAAGCGACGGGGAATGCGTTTGGTGTTTGGCGCCCGCCAGCGGTTATGTGGTAGATCTCTCGGGCGAAGAGTCGTTGAGGCAGCGCATGGTGCAGGGCGGCGTTGGCGTGGCGGTGACCGCCTCGGTTGAGCCAATGACGGGTGGTCGTCCTCCCTGACGACGCTGGGATGGGGCAGACGCCGCGGAGCTTGGCAGACGCGCCCTCGCCGCGCGGCCGCTGGGGGTTGTCGCCAGCGACGATGAGCAGCTCGGCGGCGGAGTCCGCGCCGACGCCGAAGGCGGCGGTCAGGGTGGGTGCGGCACGCTCGGTGAGGGTCCGCGGGACGTTGGTGGACGTCGACCTCCTGGGAGAGCTGCTGGCAGCGGCGGGCCATCATCCGCGGCGTACGCCGGGTGGCACCAGCGGGGGGTGCGCATGGGCTCATCACGCGGCCCAGCGCAGCGCTCGATCGAGGACCCGGTCGCCCAGCGGTGCCAGCTGCTCGCGTAGCTCGGCGGGCGCGGTCACGATCACGGCCCTCAGCGTGACCATGGCCTGGCCGCGGGCCTTGACCGCGGTGTCCTTGGCGATCTTGACCTGGCGGATCATCTCCGCGGTGCCGTCGGCGGACTTCGGGGTGGCGGTCGCGGTGCCAGCCAGCACCGCCCGCGCGGCCGCCTCGGCGTCGGGTGGGTCGTCCCTGCCGTGTAGGTGCCGCATCCGGCGGTCTGGGCGGTTGACCTCCCGGTCTTGCCGGAGCAGCGCCGGGCATGGGCTGGTGGGCCTTGGCTGCCGCGCCAGTTGCCTTGCGGCGAGTGGCTTGCCACCGGGACTACTGTAGGCGCTCGCCGCTGTGCTCACCGAAGTCTCCCGCCTTTCTCCTCACGCCGGAGCTACTCTGGGCACCTGCCGTCTTGCTCACCGAAGTTTCTCATCTTTTCTCCGACCCTCGGGTTGGCGGGCGGGTTTTGTCGGTGGCTCCGTTTATTCTTCTTCTATGTCGAACGCGGTCGCGCTGGTTGAGCGGATGTCTGCTCTGCTTGACCTGTGTGGTGGCGTCGACTGGTCTTTGCTTTCTGACGCTGAGGTTGACGAGGTGTTGGTGCGGGGGTTCCGGCAGGTCTCTCGGTTCACCGGTACGGTGTTGCTGCCGTTGGTGCGGGAGGCGGAGGCCCGGGGCCTTGCGTCCGCGCATGACGCGCCGGACATGCGGGCGTGGCTGCGGGGCTCGTTGAACGTGCGGCCCGGTGAGGCGGGGCGGCTGGTCCGGCTCGCCCGTGCGCTGGACGGAGACCTGCCGGAGACGGCGACAGCGCTCGCGGACGGGGAGATCAGCGTCGAGCACGCCCAAGTGGTCACCGAGGCGATGCGGTCCCTGCCGGCGGAGACCCCGGCCGACGTCCGGGCCGCGGCGGAGCGGGAGCTGGTCCGGCACAGCGCCACCGTCGACCCGGGCGCGGTGGCGCTGCTCAGCCGGCGCGCCTTGGACGTGGTGGACCCCGACGGCGCAGCGGAGCTGCAGGCCCGGCAGGCCGAGCGCGAGGCCGCCGCGGCATACGCCCGCCGTGACCTGCGGATCTCCCCGGCCGGCCCGGGGCTGAGGCGGATCTGCGGGTTCTTGGACACCGAAGGGGCGGAGACCCTCCGCGCCGCGCTCGACCCACTGGCCGCGCCCCGGCCCGCCGACCCGGCCACCGGCGTCCGGGATGACCGCAGCCACGGGCAACGGATGGCGGACGCGCTGGTGGACCTGGCAGACCGGTCCCTGCGCATGGGGGACCTGCCCGACAACGGCGGCGAACGCCCCACCCTGGTCGTGACCATGCCGTATGACAAGCTCGCCGCCGCCACCGGCGTCGGGACCCTCGACGGCGGTGACATCCTGCCCGCCAGCCAGGTACGACGCATCGCCTGCGAGGCGCACGTCATCCCCGCCGTGCTGGGCGGGGAGAGCCTGCCGCTGGACCTCGGCCGCGGCTCCCGGCACTACGTCGGCGCGGCACGCCGCGCGATTATTCTCCGCGACCGCGGGTGCGTCTTCCCCGGCTGCGACCGGCCGTACCAGTGGTGCCACTGCC